>JABNAD010000674.1_pt1 | contig 17305 bp, 13 predicted proteins | sample 7240381 | NCBI WGS metagenome assembly JABNAD01 (sample SAMN11332834, study PRJNA596920) | anaerobic digester metagenome | biome: digested sludge; isolation source: digested sewage sludge-derived enrichment culture grown on H2/CO2 | place: Germany: Goettingen
CAGGCAAAGGTAAGGAGAATTGAAAATCCACACTCCCCGGCGGATAATTATTGCACGCAATACGATTTCAGGTGTTTTTACGATATAATGGCACAATTCCTTACTTTTGCACGAAACAGCCGCTTGTAGTGAAGAAACTCTATATTCTGATACTCCGGTCCTATCTGGGTCCGCTGATCCTTACCTTTTTCATTGCCCTGTTCATTCTGGTCATGCAGTTTCTGTGGAAATACATCGACGACCTTGTTGGCAAAGGGCTTCAATGGCAGGTGATCGGAGAGCTGCTTTTTTACGCGTCCACCACCTTTGTGCCGCTGGCGCTTCCCCTGGCAATACTTTTATCTTCGCTGATGACCTTCGGCAACCTGGGAGAACGCTATGAACTGGTTGCCATCAAGTCGGCGGGCATAAGTCTGCGGACGGTGATGAAACCGCTGGTGATCCTTTCTGTACTGATCAGCATATTTGCTTTCTTTTTTTCAAACAATATCTTACCTGTTACCAACCTGAAGTTCAAATCCATTCTTTATGACGTAAGGCAGCAAAAGCTGGCGCTCAACATCCGCGAAGGCATCTTCTACAACGGGATAGAAGGCTACATCATGCGGATTGGAAAAAAAGAAAAAGACGGGGTTACTATCCGGGATATTATGATTTATGATCATACATCCCGAATGGGCAACACCACGGTTACCCGGGCGGAATGGGGGCGTATGGAACAGAGTGCTGACGGGGCCACCCTCGACCTGACGCTCTACAACGGGTATAATTATGATGAAAAGACTGATCGCAGGAATGAAAGAAACAGGCCTTTTCAGCGCACCTATTTCGCTGAACAATACAGGCGTTTCGATCTGTCGGATTTTAAAATGATGCGGACAAACGAGGAACTGTTCAGGAACCATTATCAGATGCTCAACCTGAAACAACTTACTCAGGCAGAGGATTCGCTTTTGAGGGAGACTGACATGCGGTTATCAGGCCTGCTGAGATCCACTGAAATCAGTTATTCTTTTAACAACCAGCTTGACTCAGCATATATGAGCCAAATTCCTGACACCCTGAAGCCTGGCAACAGACTACCAGTACTTAGCGGTCTCGACAAAACAGCGACACTTCAGGTTTATGAGCTTGCCCTGAATGCAGCCAGAAACACCCGGTGCAACATTGAGTTCAATAAAGCCGACATCGAGGCGAGGATGGTGCTGATCAGAAAACACCAGGTAGAGTGGCACCGGAAATTCACCCTCTCCATTGCCTGCCTGGTCCTGTTTTTTATCGGGGCTCCGCTGGGGGCTATTATCCGGAAAGGCGGGCTGGGACTTCCACTGGTGATTTCTGTGGTCTTTTTCGTCATCTATCATGTAATCTCAATGACCGGCGAAAAATCGGTCAAAGCAGGAACCATGGATCCGCTCACCGGCATGTGGTTATCCTCGGTTGTGCTTCTTCCGCTGGGCATTATTCTGACCATAAAGGCAACCACCGACTCCCCCCTGCTTGACCTTGACGCATGGAAAAGGTTATTTAATATATCCCGGAAACAAAACAGAATAAAAGCGCCTGAAAATAATTCCACTCCCCGATGAATATCCTGATGCTCTGCAACAAATCTCCATGGCCTCCGCTCGAAGGAGGGCCCATCGCAATGAATGCCATGGCAGAAGGGCTGGTGGATGCAGGACATACGGTAAAAGTCCTTGCCATTAACAGCAATAAATACAGCGTTGACCCGGACCGGATTCCCCGGGATTACCGCGATAAAACACGGATAGAAACCGTTTATCTCGACCTTTCCGTTAAATGGCTTCCCGCGCTCAAATGCTTCCTCAGTGGCAAATCATACCATATGGAAAGATTTATTTCGCCGGCTTTTGCCAGAACACTGAAAGACATCTTAAGAAATGAAAAATTCGACATCATACAGTTTGAAACGCTTTTCACAACGCCCTATATTCCGCTGATCAGTTCCTATTCAAATGCGAGGCTGGTACTGAGGGCCCACAACATCGAACACCTTATATGGCAGCGTATGGCAGATAACTGCCTGAATCCGCTTAAAAGATTTTACCTCCGTCACCTGGCCAGAACACTCAGGGAATACGAACTTTCCACACTCTCAACCCTTCACGGAATAGTTGCCATCACCGCCAAAGATGCTTTGTGGTTTCGCAGCCAGGCGCAGGGAGTTCCTGTAACCGATATCCCTTTCGGAATAAACCCCGGCACACAGCCGGATGCAGAAAGCAGCATAAGCAACGGCAGCAGGAACGGTCTTTTTCACCTTGGATCCATGAACTGGCAGCCAAACCTGGAAGGGATACGCTGGTTTGTTAAGAAAGTCTGGCCGGAACTGCATAACCATTTCCCCGGATTGACGCTTCACCTGGCCGGCAGGGCCATGCCTGAATGGCTGGTAAAACTGAAGATGCCCGGACTTTTTGTGGACGGGGAGGTTGAGGATGCTGCCGCTTATATGCAATCGCACGGCATTATGGTTGTCCCGCTTTTTTCAGGCAGCGGCATACGCATAAAAATCATCGAAGGCATGCGGGCCGGTAAAACCATCATAACTACATCGGTTGGTGCAGAGGGCATTGATTATACAGACGGAAAGAATATTTTGATTGCCAATAACAAAGAAGAGTTTATCCAGGCAGTAAGGCAATGCCAGGCCGATCCGGAGCTCGTGAAATTACTGGGGGCCAATGCCCGGAAACTTGTCATCAGCAGGCATAGCAACAGTCTGTTGATGGAAAAGCTGACTGATTTTTATTCCGCCCTTCTCCCGTAATCAAATTTATTACCTTTGCAGAAAGCCTGATAAATGCCGGTAATAAATCACCAGATTACCGGTTCATCCTTCAGGCAGTACTTTCAGGCTGTAAAAGAAAAATACAGCCTGATATCCGTACCGGTGTTGTTTGGACATGAATCAACCGTTTCGGATATTTTAAGATATTTATTATCAGGCAGTTGACCGGGAATGAAATTGATTGTTATTCTACCACGCTTCCCTTATCCCACTGAAAAAGGGGATAAGTTAAGGGCTTTTAATCAGTTGAAGATATTATCGCGTCATCACAGCATATACCTGTGTGCGATCACTCATCAGAAAGTAGATGAATCTCAGCTTTCAGCGGTTAAGCCTTTTTGTAAGGAAATCAAGGTAATCCGTCAGGGGTGGTTTGCAGTTGCCTGGAACCTGACCAGGGCTTTATTCAGCGGCCTCCCTTTCCAGGCAGGTTATTATTATTCGAGCCGGGCGCATAATACCATCAGGCAGATTATTAATAAAGTTCAACCCGATCACATTTACTGCCAGTTACTCAGGACAGCGGCCTATGCCATGGAAGAAAGTATTCCGAAAACCATTGATTTTCAGGATGTTTTTTCAAAAGGCATTGAAAGGCGCATCCCCCTGGCCGGTATTTTCATGAAGCCGGTGCTGAAGCTGGAATACAGGCGCTTATTAAAATATGAGTCACTGATATTTGACAGTTTCGACAATAAAACCATTATCTCAAAGCCCGACCGTGATTTTATCCCCCATCCCGGCCGCGACCAGATACTGGTTGTGCCCAACGGAGTGGATCATGAATATTTCAGACCGGAACAACGTGCGCAGACGCATGAACTGATTTTTACGGGAAATATGGGCTACCCGCCCAACATCAACTGCGCGGAATATCTGGCTAAAAAGGTGCTGCCCATTATCCACAAGACTGCCCCGGGTGTCAGGATGATGCTTGCCGGCGCGTCTCCGCACAGCCGGGTAAAAGCGCTGGCGTCTGAATCTGTTACAGTTACCGGCTGGGTTGACGACCTGAGGGCATGTTATGCTTCAGCTTCCGTTTTCCTGGCCCCAATGCAGATCGGTACCGGCCTGCAGAATAAATTACTGGAAGCGATGTCGATGCACCTGCCCTGTGTCACCTCTTCATTGTGTAATTTTGCACTGAATGCTCACCCGGGAAAAGAAATCCTGATCGGCGACACCCCGGAAGCCGTGGCCGAACATGTGCTGAATCTGCTCCGGGATGAAAATTACAGATACCAGATCGCAAAAGAAGGTTATAACTTTGTTCAGCGGAACTACAGTTGGGAAGGGGCAACCAGGGGATTGATACAAATTCTGGGGTCATAATCCGGAATCCTGTATATTAAAGTGGACATCCAACATCATCATTGACCTTTTAAATATTATCACAAACAGTAAAAGTCACATTTTATCCATTGCACAGGCATTACAAACAAGGCAAAGGCTGATTAACAGAAACCAACAGGCAAAAATGAACAAACCAGGATTTACCGGACTCCTTATTATTTTCTTCCTGATGCTTGCAAGCCGGTTTATCTATGCCCAGGCCGGCCCCGAAGCAGTCAGAACACCGGTAAAAATTGAAACCAGAATAGAACAGGTTGCAGCCCTTGCAGACGAATCACCGGATCAGGCGATTCCGCTTGCCGCTGAGTTGTTAAAACAACTAAGTAAAAGCGAAGACAAACCTAACCGGGCCAAAGTACTGAAAACCCTGGGTGGTTCACATTACAACCTCGGCAACGACCGCCAGGCTTTGGAGTATTATGAGCAGGCCCTGACTATATACCGGGAACTGGGGGACAAAACCGGCATAGGCAGCGTGCTGAACAATACCGGGTTAATCAGGGAAATACAAGGCGATTACAGCGGAGCACTCAAAAGGTATATAGAAGCGTCCTCACTCTTTACGGAAACCCGGAAAGACAAATACCTTGCCCTCAGCCTGACGAATATAGGGAATGTTTATTATACGCTGGGGCGGTTCGACAGGGCACTTGAATACCTTACCCAGGCCCTGCGCATCAATGAAAAAGCAGAAGACAGCACAGGACTTTCCAAATCATACAACAACATCGGAAACGTTTATCTCAGTCTGAAAGATTACCAGATCGCCCTCGATTTTTACAACAAAGCGCTGGCGATCAATAAGAAAAGAAACAACCTTTACAGCCTATCAACCAGCTACAACAATATCGGTCTGGTATATCAGGGCTTAAAAAAAATAAATGAAGCCATTGAATATAACCGGCTTGCCCTGGAACTTTCAAGAAAAATCAATGATCAGAGCGGTGTCATCCACAGCCTGATTAATTCAGGAAATATATATTTCGACGAAAACAATATTGATCAGGCACTTATTTATTATCAGGAAGCATTGAGAATCTCGAATTCGAACAGGCAGGGATTCACCCATGCAACCATACTTCAAAATCTGGCCAGGCTCCGCACAAAGCAGAATTTAACAGACGAAGCGATTGCACTCTATAAAGAAGCCCTTGATTTTGCAGAAAAATCCGGATCACTGATCCTTCTTGAAGATATTTATAACGGTCTGGCAGAAGCCTGGCAGAAAAAAGGCGATTATAAACGGGCTTATGATTATATGACCCTCTACAAAGCTATCGCAGATAGTGCATACGACACTGAAAGCAACGAACGGCTTAACCGGCTGAGGGTCAGCTTTGAATCTGAGCAAACCGAACGCGACAATCAACTGCTGCGCCAGCAGAACATCTATAGCCAGCTTGCTTTAAAACGTCAGCAGATTATCCGTAACCTGCTGATTATTATTTCAGTAATCGTAATTGTTTCAGCCATTTTCCTGTTTTCGCTTTACCAGTCGAAAAAACGTAAAAACATTCTGCTGGCTGAACGGAACGAGCAGATCATCAAACAAAAAGAAGAGCTTAACCTGCTTTATAAGGAGCAGTACAAACTGAATGAAACCAAGAATAAGTTCTTCAGCATTGTGGCCCACGACCTGAAATCCCCCTTTCAGTCAATCCTTGGATTCTCTGAATTGCTTTGCTCCGAATATGAGCATCTGGACGAAGCCCAGCGCCGGGATGCCGCCAACAACATCCTGAAAGTATCCGGTGACACCTTCCGGTTGATTGAGAACCTGCTGGAGTGGGGGCGTTCCCAAACCGGCAGCGTATATGCCGTATTTAAAATCTTTAACATCAGAGAGCTGGTTGTCAAAACACTTCCGGTCTTCGAACCTCAGATACAGACCAAGAAAATCAGGCTGACCTACGACCTTCCGCCCCTGCTGAATGCATGGGCTGATCCGGATATGATCATGGCAGTGATACGAAACCTGCTTTCCAACGCAATTAAATTCACCCCGATCGGGGGGGAAATACACCTGAATGCCACCATGACCAACGATGCCGTAAAGCTATCGGTAAAAGACTCCGGCGAAGGCATCCCGCCGGATGTGATGGAGCACCTTTTTACCCTTGATCCCAAAGTGCAGCGTGCAGGAACCATGGGCGAACGGGGTACCGGTCTTGGCCTGACCCTGTGCCGTGAATTTATGGAACTTAACCATGGCATCATTAAGGTAGAGAGCGAGCCCGGCAAAGGAAGCACCTTCACCATCATTATGCAGCCCAAATACCACGCCGGCTGAAAGTTACAGCATCATTCAGTCATGCATCTCACACAAACAGCAGTTTTTTCCTGACACAGGTTTGCCCTGACGCAAGCCCTCAATACGGAACATTACACCAGGTTCCGCAGGAGGTTTTTACACCCGCTTGAAAAAAATTCATAAGTTTGCCAAAACACAACAACATTCCCATGTCAGACGATAAAAAAATTATTTTCTCCATGGTTGGCGTCGGAAAGGTTATTCCACCCAACCGGCAGATACTGAAGGATATTTACCTCTCTTTTTTTTACGGCGCAAAAATCGGCATCATCGGATTGAACGGATCGGGTAAATCCAGTCTGCTGAAGATCATTGCAGGGCTGGATAAAAGTTACACCGGAGAGGTTGTTTACTCACCGGGATACGCTGTGGGCATTCTGATGCAGGAACCCGAACTGGATGAAACAAAAACGGTAAAGCATGTTGTGGAGGAAGGTGTTGCCGAAACCGTAGCGTTACTGAAAGCTTATGAAGAAGTGAACAACCGTTTTGCCGAACCCATGAGCGATGATGAGATGAACGCCCTGATTGAGGAACAAGGCAGGCTTACCGAGTTGCTCGACCAGCATGACGCCTGGGAACTGGATGCCAAACTTGAGCGGGCCATGGATGCATTGCGTTGTCCGGATCCTGATCAGCCTGTAAAAACCCTGTCGGGTGGCGAACGCCGCCGGGTTGCCCTGTGCCGCCTGCTGTTACAGGAGCCTGATATTCTTTTGCTTGACGAGCCCACCAACCACCTCGATGCCGAAAGCATTGACTGGCTTGAACAGCATCTCAGACAATACAAAGGAACTGTTATTGCCGTTACCCACGACCGTTATTTCCTCGACAATGTTGCCGGCTGGATTCTTGAACTCGACCGGGGGGAAGGCATTCCCTGGAAAGGCAACTATACTTCCTGGCTTGAGCAAAAATCGAACCGCCTTGCCATGGAAGAAAAAACCGAAAGCAAACGCCGGAAAACCCTTGAGCGCGAACTTGAATGGGTGCGGATGGCCCCCAAAGCACGGCATGCCAAATCGAAGGCCAGGCTGGCAGCCTACGAGCGCATGATGAGCGAAGATGTCAAGCAGAAAGAAGAAAAACTGGAGATCTTTATCCCGAATGGTCCAAGGCTCGGGAACAAAGTAATTGAAGCCAGAGGTATTTCCAAGGCATTCGGCGATAAATTGCTGTTCGAAAACCTTGACTTCAGCCTCCCCCCCGCCGGCATTGTCGGGATCATAGGGCCTAACGGCGCCGGTAAAACCACGCTGTTCAGGCTGATTATGGGGCTGGTGAATCCGGATTCCGGAGAGTTCTCGGTTGGTGAAACCGTAAAACTCGGGTATGTCGACCAGGCGCACACCGATATTGATCCCGAAAAATCGGTTTGGGAGGTGATCTCCGAAGGCAATGAGAACCTTCAGATCGGCGGCCGCCTGTTCAATTCAAGGGCGTATGTCGCCCGGTTCAACTTCAGCGGGGCCGACCAGGGAAAAAAGGCAGGAGTGCTCTCAGGCGGGGAACGCAACAGGATGCATCTGGCGCTCACCCTGAGATCAGAAGCCAATGTGCTGCTGCTCGACGAGCCTACCAACGATATTGATGTAAACACCCTCCGTGCGCTGGAAGAAGGATTGGAAAATTTCGCCGGCTGTGCCGTCATCATCTCTCACGACCGCTGGTTCCTCGACCGTGTAGCCACCCATATCCTTGCTTTCGAGGGCGATTCGCAGGTTGCTTTCTTCGAGGGCGGATATACCGAGTATGAAGAAAACCGCAAAAAACGTCTGGGCAATGATACCCCGCACCGCATAAGGTATAAAAAACTTAAGGTTTAATTATGGATAATTCACTTTACGCGGTACTTACCGGCGACATCGTGAAATCATCCCGCATGTCGCCCGCAGACCTCCGACGGCTGCCGGAAGCATTGTCAACCATTTTCCAATCCATAGACCCCGTCTGCAAACCTGCCGCATTTGCCACCCTTTTCAGCATCTTCAGGGGCGACAGCTTTCAGCTGATCTGCGAACCCGCATGCGCCCTGAAAGCCTGGCTGATTATCAGGGCAGGGTTGCGCAGCAATTACCCTGCTCCCCTGAGCAGATCGGTGGATGCCCGTATAGGCATCGCCATCGGAAAAGTAACTCACCTGGCCGGGAATATTACCGAAAGCAGCGGAGAAGTCTTTAACCTTTCAGGACGCTTGCTTGAAGAACTTAAAGCTCCGCGCCTCACCGGTTTTGACTCCGGTAACAAGGAAACCAACCGTAACCTGAATGCCGGCCTGATGCTCGCCGATGACATCCTCCGCAGATGGACCACTACCCAGTGCCGGATTGTACCGCTTCTGCTTCAATCCACTAACCAATCCGAAATAGCGAAAGCCACAAAAACAAAACAGCCCACTGTAACTGCAAAAATAAATGCGATGGGATGGAACGCCATCGAACATTGGATGAATTATTACATCACGTTAACAAATGAATCAGGGTACTTTACAACCCCTTGAAATCACAAAACCAGAACATAGCCCTGTAAGGCTATAAAGTAAATATATAGCCCTATAAGGCTATAATTTTTAATTATAGTCCTGTAAGGCTATAATATGTCAAATATCCCGATTAACTAAATTTCGACCATTACCCTGCACTTAACAACTTTAGGAATGGATGCGGTTGACCTTTTTGGAACTGAGGCTATCTCGCTGTTTATCAGGCTATTGATAGCTCATTTAGCCGGAGATTTTATTTTCCAGAAAAAATCCTGGATCGAAAGCCGTCAGGCCGGAAAATGGAGATCCCCCTTTCTTTACCTGAATGCAGGCATAGTTGCATTCTTATCGTGGGCTTTGTCAGGCTACCATCAGATGTGGGCCATTCCGCTTTTTATCTTCTTCGTTCATGCCTTCACGGACCTGTTGAAATCCTATGCGCCCGATACCAGAGCCGTCTTCTTCACCGATCAGGTCCTGCACCTCGGGGCCACGGTAGTGGCGACAGTGCTTTATCTTCCGGCATCAGACGCGGATTACAGCTGCTGCGGTTTCCTTTTCGGGAATTATAATCTGTGGATTTACATTTGCGCTTACCTGACCGTACTCTGGCCGATGGGCATTTTCATCGCGCAGTTCACAAAGCAGTGGCAGGCAGAAAGCGATCAGTCAGGCGGCCTGAAAGATGCAGGCCGTTACATTGGCATGCTCGAGCGGCTGCTGATACTGACCTTTATCTTTGTGAACCAGTTTCCGGCCATCGGCTTTCTGATTGCCGCCAAATCCATCCTTCGCTTCGGCGACATCCGCGAAAGCGGCAACCGGAAAGGGGCAGAGTATATCCTTATAGGGACCATGATCAGTTTCGCTGCTGCCATCTTTACCGGAATTACCGCCAATTATCTCATCAACTTACCGGACTTATGAAAAAGATCGACACAGAACTGATGGATCAACTGACATACAAAGCCAGACAATCCCCGCGTATGCGGATGAACCATAACTTCCATACGGGGCCTAAGGACACCCTGCAAAGGCTGCTGAACGCGATGGAACCCGGAACCTATGTGCGGCCGCACAAACATAAAGACCCTGACAAGCGGGAAGTATTTTTTGCCCTGCGCGGCAAACTCTGTGTTGTGCAGTTCGATCAGGAAGGCAACATCACCGACCACGTTGTGCTGAGTCCCGGTGGTCAGGCTGTTGCTGCCGAAATCGCTGAAAGAACATTTCACACCGTGATTTCACTGGAACCGGGATCGATCGCCTATGAAGCCAAAGACGGCCCCTACAACCCGGTTGATGACAAGAATTTCGCCTCCTGGGCGCCGGCAGAGAATACCCCTGAAGCAGTCACCTACCTGCAGGGACTTATCGGAAAACTCGGCTTGAAGTAAGGTTGTTTTTCCTTAATTTTGCCGCACCGCTGATCAGCCGCCATCTGCTTACAAGATGACGGCAACCAGTCAGCCGCATTCGTTATGAATATCACAAAACCTGCCATACCTAAGGGGACCCGCGATTTTTCGCCCCTCGAAATGAATCGCCGGAACTACATTTTCGATACCATCCGTTCGGTTTTCGGGCAATATGGCTATCAGCCCATTGAGACCCCTGCCATGGAAAACCTTTCCACCCTTCTGGGAAAGTACGGTGAAGAAGGGGATAAACTACTGTTCCGTATACTTAATTCCGGCGATTTTCTTTCAGGGATTGATGAACAGGAATTAAAAAAGGACAATGCAGGCCAGCTCTCTCAAAAAATCAGTGAAAAAGGGCTGCGCTATGACTTAACTGTTCCTTTTGCCCGCTACGTGGTACAGCACCGCAACGACATCACCTTCCCGTTCAAGCGCTACCAGATTCAGCCGGTATGGCGTGCCGACCGCCCCCAGAAAGGGCGCTACCGGGAGTTTTACCAGTGCGACGCCGATGTGGTTGGCTCGGATGCCATGATCAACGAAGCCGAATTGCTGCTGATCGCCGACCAGGTGTTCAGCCGCCTGGGCATAAAGGTGGTAATCAAACTCAACAACCGGAAGATCCTTTCAGGCATCGCCGAGCTGATCGGATATGGCGACAAGATTACCGACATCACCGTAGCCATTGACAAACTCGATAAAATCGGGGCTGAGAAAGTAAACGAGGAACTGGCCGAAAGGGGAATCAGCAGGGAAGCAATTGAAAAACTCCAGCCGGTGCTGCACCTGCAGGGATCGAACACTGAAAAACTTGAAAAACTGAAAGCGCTGCTCTCAGGCACCGCCGATGGCCCGAAAGGGATTGAGGAAATTACTGAAATCCTGAGCCTGACCGGCATCATGCACATTGATTCACCCGTTGAACTGGACCTCACCCTTGCCCGCGGGCTGAACTACTACACCGGAGCCATCATTGAGGTGAAAGCAGCCGGCGTGGCCATGGGCAGCATCAGCGGAGGCGGACGGTACGATAACCTTACAGGAATATTCGGACTACCGGGGGTTTCGGGGGTAGGAATTTCTTTCGGGGCCGACCGCATCTATGATGTTATGAACGAACTCAACCTTTTCCCGGCAGGGGCATCGGCAACCACCAAAGTGCTTTTCGTCAATTTCGGCAGGGAAGAAGAGAAAGTCTGTATCGGCCTGGCTGCTGAATTAAGAAAAAACGGCATCAATACCGAAGTATATCCCGACCCGGCCAAACTGAAGAAACAATTCTCCTATGCCGACACCCACAGTATTCCCTGGGTGGTTATAATCGGCGAAGAAGAAAGGGCCGGCGGAAAGGTCGTTCTGAAGAATATGATATCCGGCGAACAGCGCTCTGTGGAAGCCGGCGAATTGATGACTTACATCCGCTGATTATGTTTATTGACTGGAACCTGAAGTTCAAGGTAAAAATCAACCGGGCAGGCCTGACTGTGAAAATCATGGGATAAACCCGGACTTTTTCATCAGTTAATCAATTCCGTCAACAACCAACTTTATTTTCTTATGAATTCTTTTGCCATCAGTGCAGAGCCGCTGAACCTGGAAACCATTGAGCAGATTCTGGGTAACAATACAAAACTCACCCTATCGGACGAAGCAAAAAATAAAATCCAGCACTGCCGCGATTATCTCGACAGCAAACTTGAAAACCACAGCGATCCTATTTACGGCATCACCACAGGTTTCGGATCGTTGTGCAATATTCAGATTTCAGCGAAAGACCTCAGCAAACTGCAGGAAAACCTGGTGATGTCGCATGCCTGCGGCACCGGCAATGCAGTATCCGGCGATATCGTCAGGCTGATGCTGATGCTGAAAGCCCATGCGCTTTCGTCGGGCAATTCGGGTGTGCAGGTGAAAACGGTGGAGCGTTTGCTCGATTTTTACAATAACGACGTTCTCCCGGTCGTCTATGAACAGGGGTCGCTTGGCGCCTCAGGCGATCTGGCCCCGCTGGCCCACCTTTGCCTGCCTTTACTGGGCATGGGAGAAGTAACGGTCAAGGGAAAAATACTTCCGGCCAAAAAAGTCCTGAAACAATTTGGCTGGGAGCCGTTACAGCTTCAGTCGAAGGAGGGACTGGCCCTGCTCAACGGCACACAGTTCATGGGCGCCCACGCCGTTTATATCCTGCTGAAAGCCAGGAAACTGGCATTGTTTGCAGATATCACGGGATCCATTTCACTTGAAGCATATAATGGGCGCCTGGACCCTTTCATGGAACAATTGCATACCATCCGGCCGCATCAGGGTCAGATTGAAACGGCCCGCAACTTCAGGAACATCCTGAACGGCAGCCGCCTGATCAGCCAGCCAGGAAAAAAAGTGCAGGATCCGTATTCATTCCGCTGCATTCCACAGGTGCATGGTGCCGTGAAAGATACCATCAGATATGCCGAAAGTGTCGTCCTTACCGAGATCAACGCGGTAACCGACAATCCGACCATCTTCCCCGACGAAGATCTGGTGCTTTCAGGAGGAAACTTTCACGGTGAACCCATTGCTTTTGTACTTGATTTCCTGGCAATCGCCCTGGCCGAGCTCGGCAACATCGCGGAGAGAAGGGTTTACCGGCTGATTGCCGGTCAGCGCGGGCTGCCTGAGTTCCTGGTGGCAAAACCCGGCCTTAACTCCGGCTTTATGATCCCCCAGTACACCGCTGCCAGCATTGTCAGTCAGAACAAGCAACTGGCAACGCCATGCTCGGTCGACTCGATCACCTCGTCGAACGAACAGGAAGACCATGTGAGCATGGGCGCCAATGCCGCCACTAAAACCCTGAGGGTAGTAAATAATCTCGAAAAACTGCTGGCCATCGAACTCTTTGCGGCAACGCAGGCCCTCGAATTCAGGGATGCCACCGCCACCTCCCCTTTCCTCAACGCGTTTATTTCGGAATACAGAAGTGCAGTTCCCTTTATTAAAGACGATACCATCATGTACACCGAAATTCAGAAATCAATTGACTTCCTGAAAAATGTGCGCATTGATTTTCCTGCATAATGCCGGAAATGATTAACCAGAAGATCCGGAATTAAAAAATTATTCCGGATTTTTTTTTTGCGGAATCCTTCCTTTTGCATTCCTTTGAAGAAACAAACTAACTCCCGGAGGTATCATGACACTTATTATCAAAGGCAGCGGACTGACCATTGAGGATGTGGTTGACGTCGCACGACACGGAAAACAGGTTGATCTGCATCCCGAAGCCATTCAGCGTATCCAGGCATGCCGGGCCATGCTGGAGAAAAAAATTGTTGCCGGTGAAATTATGTACGGCGTCAATACTGGTATTGGCGAATTTTCGGAAGTAGTTCTCAATGATGACCAGGTAAAGGAGTTTCAAAAGTACCTGATATACAACCATGCCGCGGGCATAGGAGAAGCCATGCCTGCCGAGCATGTGCGCGGGGCCATGCTGGGCCGCATCAACGTACATGCCCACGGAAATTCAGGTGTAAGGCCGGAAATCACGATGACGCTGGTTGAAATGCTGAATAAAGGCGTTACGCCCTATGTTTGCCAGAAAGGATCGGTTGGCGCCAGCGGCGACCTGGCGCCCATGTCGCAGATAGCCCTGCTGATGATGGGCGAAGGAAAGGCATTTTACAAAGGAAAACTGCTGGATGGTAAAGAAGCCATGGAAAAGGCCGGCATCCCCATCCCGGGATTGAAAGCCCGTGACGGACTGGCCACCATCAACGGGAGCAATGTGCTCACCGCCATGAGTGCCATTTTTCTTTACGATGCCAACAACTGGCTGAAGCAGGCCGAAATTGCCGCAGCCATGTCGCTGGAAGCGCTCAAAGCCAATATGAAACCCTACAATGCCCTGCTGCATGAGGTCAGGGGATTTAAAGGAGCAGTAAGGAGTGCAAACGCCATCCGCCGGTTGGTTGAAGGCGGCGACCTGGCAGAAAACCGCATTAAATGCAAGGTACAGGATGCCTATTCCATGCGTTCCACCCCGCAGGTAATCGGCGCGGCCCACGATGCCATCGCCTGGGCGAAATCGCAGGTTGAAATTGAACTGAATGGCGTCGGCGACAATCCCATCTTTTTCCCCGAACAGAACCTGCAGCTCTCGGGGGCCAACTTCCAGGGGACCCCGGTGGCTGTACCTATGGATATGGCCGGATCGGTTATTACCATGGTAAGCGTGATGTCGGAACGCAGGATGAACCGCCTCAACAATCCGGCCCTCAGCGTGGGATTGCCCGCATTCCTCACCAAGGGCGCCGGCATGTTTTCAGGCCTGATGCTCAGTCAGTACACCGCTGATATGCAGATTGTGGAACAACGCATCCTGAGTATGCCCGCCTCCATACAATCCATTCCTGCCGCCGCCGACCAGGAAGACTTTGTATCTATGGGCATGAATACAGCGCTCAAGAACAATATGATCCTCGACAATGCCTATGGCATTCTCGGTATTGAGCTGATGGCAGCAGCCCAGGCGCTCGACTTCAGGGAATATGCCTTCGGAAAGGGCGTTACCAAAGCCAAAGAAGTGATCCGGCGCCACGTGGACTTTCTCGATATCGACCGCCCGCTTTACAACGATCACAACAAGATGAAAGCGCTGGTGAAATCGTGTGAAATCCTCAACGAGGTGGAAGCGGTTGTCGGTAAACTCGAAGGTTAGCCGGAAGTTTATCATCGGCAAAAACCGGATATCCGGAAAAGCGAATCTACCGGAAAGTGACTATCTGCGAGGCGGTTCGTGTGTTCGTGGTGGTGTTTTTTGAAGCAGTCCTCCTCAGCCATCGGGAGAGGAAAACAAATAAGAATAATTTACAAAGCCAAAAAATCAAACAACTCCTAAAGCAGTCACTTCCAGAAAATTAAAAAAGCTGTAAATTCTATGACGGAACAAATGCCTGAAGACAATAAACGGCAATTCTATACCGGGAAACGGCCGCCAACGCTCACCTTGCTTTGCATTCTCTCCTTTATCGGCGGCGGGGGTACGGCCCTTTCATCGCTGTTTGTGGTGATGGCTTATGATATTATCCCCATGGCGCTGGAGCAGATGCCCGTACCTGAAGCTGAATCCATGCTTGAATTGGTGCAGTCGGCCGGTAAAAACTTCTTTGTGGTTACGGGGCTACTGAACCTGCTTTCACTTACCGGAGCCATCCTGATGTGGAAACTCCGGAAAACAGGGTTTCATCTTTACACGATTGCCCAATTGCTGTTGCTGGCCGCTCCGCTGCTGATGATCGCAGGCTACCAGATACCATTCACCACATTCCTGCTGACGGGAACTTTTATCCTTGGATATGGCCTGAATTTAAGGTTTATGAGATAAGTACCTGTTTAAAACCCACTGTTTATAAACAATTTTAACTTTTTTTCAACTACCTATTGACATTCTGGAGCATTATTCCTTACATTAGCCATGCCGTTTCAAACGGTAAAACAGGTTTTTAAATGAATATACGTTGAGCGACAACCATATTCTACCTAAACATTCCAACAATAACACCCTCTTTTTAAGGGCGCTATGCATTTTTTCGCTGATTATCACAGGTTTCTGGATTATTATTTATATTGCCCGTTCACTTGGTATTAATTTTATTGCATCATTTCAGGAATTCTCCAACGCTCACCTATTCTCCGGTTTCTCTGCTCTCCCTATGATCGGCTTCAGTCTGCTCGCGCTTACCGGAATTATCCTGATGTGGAAACTAAAGAAGCACGGTTTCTATCTCTATTTCGCTGCTCAATTCCTGCTCTTCAACTACCCCCTGCTCGTTTTCGGAACCGAACATTTTGATTTAAGTGATTTGTTCTTTTCCTCTGTCTTTATCCTGCTTTTCGGGATAAACCTGAGATACATGAAAAATTAGTTTCGGAATAAACCGGAAATACTTTCGTGCTGGTGGAATTCCAACTCCGGAACTGATGGAATACTTGTAAATCAATGTTACCAATCTAGATATCAATTATTTGGGTCACCAATATAATTTATAAATTGGTCAAAGCATTGATTGTTGCTGCTGTTTCGGAAGAAAAAACAATGATTCAACATTAATTATTTGTTAATTTTGTTGTATCAGGTACCGGAATTTATTATAAATTGCACCAACTAATGAAAAACTAACCTAAAAAGGAGGTCCTCTGAGAGAAGTAACACCTTAAAACCAACCAACACCAGTCACGAAATTTTACCTAAACAATTATTGTTTAACATTTTACTCATCAAAAACACACACTATGAGAAAATTTGCATTGATGCTTGCACTTTTGATTTTCGCCGGAGTGCAGGTAGTTCTGGCACAAACCACCGTTACAGGTACGGTTTCCAGTTCAGAGGATGGCAAAGGCATTCCCGGAGCTACTGTACTTGTAAAAGGAACAACTGTTGGTCTCACCACCGACATGAGTGGGAAGTACTCCATCAACGTTCCCGCCAGCGGACGTATCCTTCAGTTTTCGTTTGTGGGAATGAAAACCAAAGAGGTTACCATTGGTAATCAAACTGTCATCAACGTTGTCCTCGATCCTGATGTACTGGACATTGAGGGTGTTGTTGTTACAGCCCTCGGCATCAACCGTGAAAAGAAATCGCTTGGCTATGCTGTTCAGGAAGCTACAGGGGAAGAAATGACCCGCGCAGCCAATCCCAGCCTAGAGTCAACGCTCTCAGGAAAATTTGCAGGCGTGCAGGTTCGCCAGTCATCAGGTATGCCGGGCGCACCGTCACAGATTTACATCCGTGGCGCCCGCGCTTTCAGCGGAAACAACGCCCCGTTGTACGTTGTTGACGGTATGCCGATCTCGAGTGAAAGTGATTACGCTTCAAACGTTACCGGAGCGGCATACTCAAACCGCGCTGCCGACCTTGACCCTAACGACATTGAATC
>JABNAD010000676.1_pt1 | contig 17292 bp, 14 predicted proteins | sample 7240381 | NCBI WGS metagenome assembly JABNAD01 (sample SAMN11332834, study PRJNA596920) | anaerobic digester metagenome | biome: digested sludge; isolation source: digested sewage sludge-derived enrichment culture grown on H2/CO2 | place: Germany: Goettingen
GGTTCCATTCCTGTACAGTGCAGAATCCCCTATGGCCACCAGGTTGCTGCGCGAAGTGTTGGAATACAGAGCGCATACGCCCACAGCAACATTGGAATAGCCCGAAGTACTTGATAACATGGAGAATGAACCCATGGCAGTGTTGCTGGTTCCGGTATTAGCCGAAGGGGTGGAGCTACCTCTCAGGGCCTCATAACCAAGGGCCGTGTTATAAGAATTGACTCCGGTAGTTTGGTTATCAGCGTAACGCATAGCTAAATGACCAACAGCTGTATTACCGTTGTTCGCCACGTTGTAGTTCAGCGCCCTGTGACCCAGGGCGGTGTTGTAATCACCAATGGTATTGTTGGCTAGTGCATAAAAACCACAGGCTGTATTATCAAACCCTTCGGTATTTGCTTCCAGAGCGTAATATCCGGCAGCTGTATTGTTATCGCCAGTTGTATTGTAAGAAAGTGCGAATGCACCGAGGGCTATATTATTATTACCTTCGGTATTGGCATTCAAGCTTCTGGTCCCGATGGCGGTGTTGTAGTAACCCTGTGTGTTTGCATAAAGCGACCTGTAGCCTACTGCAACGTTCGAAAAGCCGGTAGTATTGCTATAAAGAGACCAGTATCCGGAAGCAGTATTAAAGGAACCTGAATTTGTTGAGTACATTGATTGATAACCATAGGCCGTATTTGTATTTCCCGAAAGATTCGAGTACAGTGCCTCAAAACCTGTGGCTGTGTTATCATAACCGGTAGTATTAGTATAAAGTGCTTTAGAGCCGATTGCAGTATTATGACTTCCCTGTAAATCAGTGGTCGCTCCTATACCATTGTTGTAAAGGGCAGAATCACCAATTGCAACAATGAAATTCCTTGTGTTGTTGTTTCTGAGGGCCCTGACTCCGATAGCGGTATTTGAGTGCCCGGATATATTTGCGTATAAGGCATTTAATCCTACTGCAGTATTATAATTCCCGGAAATGTTCATATAGAGAGCTCCATACCCGTTTGCTGTGTTTAAGTCTCCGGTTAAGTTAGAACCCAAGGCAAGGTATCCGATACCGATATTACCATCGCCGGATGTATTTGTAAAAAGAGCCTGATCACCCAATGCGGTATTGTACCTGCCGGTATTATCACTGGGTGTATCACTTCCACGTAATGCTTCACAACCAACAGCAGTATTATAGGTGCTGATTCCTGTGGTCCGGTCATCGGCATAAAACATGGCATAATAGCCCAAAGCAGTACTCCGGCTGTTGGCTTTATTGTTATAAAGGGCCGAATAACCCAGGGCGGTGGAGTTTATTCCGGTTGTGTTCAGCGCAAGTGCCAGATAACCCAGCGAGAGATTATGCTGTGCTCTTTCTATCCTTCCGGCAAATGCGCTATTAATGCGAAAGTTGAGCGGCATATCGTCGGTTGTGCCGATAAAGTTAGATGGTGAGGATGTTCCCGCATTCCCGGTGATCGACCAGCCGAAACCTGACCCTACATAGACCCACGCGGGACTTGCCGGGGTTCCGGCATTGTAATAAAAACCCGGTGAACTGTTCGTCTGATAAACCAACAACCCGGTGGCCGGGGAGGCAATGGCATTTCGCTGGGTAAATGTCATGCGCGGAATCAGCAAACCGCTGCTTGTTGATTTAACATCCAGCATGGCTGAAGCGTCGGGATTTGCGCCATCGGTGTTGATGGCTACCTGGGAATAGAGACTTATTCCCGGTACCAGCAGAAGAAATAATATCAGCTTTTTCATTGGAATAAGGATTTATGTTAGTGCTTTAAGTGAATAAAATCAGCAAAAGTTATCTCTTAAAGAAAACATTCACAAACCGGAAGTATGGAAGGCGGGTAGTAATCTGGCGGAATCCCGGGTAAAAGGGAGAGCTGATAATAAAGATGTAATATACATCATTTTTTCAACATTTACAAATTTCGAAGAGATTAAAATTGCTGAATCATCTGCCGATTGATCCGCCACAACCGGCAATATGATTTTTACCCGGACAAAGTATTTCGCAATGCTTAAACGATTAAGTGTTTGTAATCAGCACGATAAGAATTGTACTGAACAAACATTTAACGGGGATTGCCCATATAGATTCAAAAATTCAGCCCTGGCGGGCTTAGTAATGATCAGTCCGGGTTGCAAACTTCAGGAAGGTTTCACAGGCAATTGCTGCCCTGCTTAAGCATAAGTGGTATTTAAAGGCTATATAGCGAAGGAAAGGTTAAATACGGTCATTCATCAGGACAACCCTGGCTGTTCCGGTTTTTGTGGTACTGAGCATACGGATGATATACATTCCTGAGGGAAGATGGCTTAAATCCAGATCCATCCTTTGCAGGCCATCTTCAAGGGCGCTATGGTATACCTCCTGACCTGCCATATCCGTTACCTGTAGGTGAACTTTGTTCATAGCGAAGTCAGCTAAATCAATTTTGAATATTCCGTTCCCGGGATTCGGATAAACCTTCAGTTGTTTTTTTAAGTCTATTTCACCGGTTCCGGTTGGTTTGGCTATGTTAAACCAGTTGATGTTATACTCCCCGGCAAATGAGTATAACCTGAGCCTGAGGTTCCCGGCGGGCAGGTTCAGCCTGACGCTTTGATTTTCCCAGTTCTGCCAGCCGCCGGTCGCTGAAACATTCATAGAGCCATAAGTCTGAAAACTCCCCCCGGACGACGCCCGGATGCTGATGATTCCATTGGAATACTGGGAAGCAATCCGGAACAGCAGCTGATATTCTCCGGCTTCCGGCACCTTGATCAGATAATCAAGATAGTCGCCGTTATTGGCGAATCCTACATTGTACCCGCCGCCGGCATCGGTACAGTTTTCGATCTGAAATCCATTGTTAAAATAAAAATCCTCTGCTTCGATGCGCGCCGGCAAAAGATAACGCCGGGGAAGGTTATTCCTGACATTTATGTCAGAAAAATGCTCCAGCGGCTGTATTCCATTCAAAATTCCGCTTCCGGTATAACTTATTTTTACCTGCTGTCCATATTCCACAGGAGTTTCAAGCGTAAGCATCAGCTTTGAAGGCTGGCCCGAAACGGGTGCAACGGAGGAAATTCCATGCAAAGCACCTGAAACCGTTACCTGAAAGTCTGCCAGTGATGCATTCATTTCAGTGATTTCCTTGTTAAGGGTAAGCAATATTTGCTGTCCGGTTTCATCGGTTTCAGCATAAATATATTTGAATGGCACCGCACTGACCGGCACCGGATTATCAAACAAAAACAGGTTGATGTTTGAGCCTCCCCTTTCGAAATAAAGCCTGATTTTATGGGTTCCTTCCGGGATGATCACGTCATTCACTACCGTAGAGGTCCAAGTGCTGATGGAACCTGTGTTGGGCAGGGTAAGCGGGCTGATGATATCTGTTCCGTTGATGGTAAATCTGACAATCCCTGTCTGGGCGCTGTTGGAAACTGAACGAACCGTCAGTCTGTAAGCGGCCGCACCATCAGCTTCTAAAGTATATTGCAGCCACTCCCCTGTTTCAGTCCACCGGATATTAAAGCCATTTCCTCCCGCAAATGCGTCACTGCAATCATCGATGTCAACTCCATCATTCCGGTACACCCAGCCCTGGTTCCAGTTGGTATAACTGCCAGTGTTAAGGTGGTAATTGGCTGAATCCGCATCCTTATAGGCAAAGGAACTCCGGCCAAGATCATAATTAACGGCATGAACAGGCTCGCCGGGCTTATAAACCCTGAAAGGCAGCGTTTCGGTGGTATGTGGCTGACGGATCATGGCATCAATCACATCCCTTTTAACCATACAATTTTCGATTCTGTGATTGTCTGCCCATTCCATCACGGCATCAAAAGCCTGCTCAGCCGTCAGCACCGGCGTTCCAAATCTCCAGTAGCTGATCAGGTTGTTATAATTCTGACTCTCCGGCACCTGAAGCACATTGTTGATCCCGGCCTTCTTTACAGGCCACCACGACCAGCCGATCCTGTTCTGCTCACAGAGAGCAATCAGATCAGTAAACCAGCTGTTGGAGTTTTCGCCGGATTCGCCCAGCCATGTGGGCACATTCCAGGTATTTCTCAGGTTAATGATCCAGTTGATTTCATTCCGGGTATTGTAAGTCCAGTATTTATGAAAACTATACACCATATTGTTATCCCACGGAGGCGTCAGCCCGGTATAATCATTGGCAAACCAGTTGCCTTCAATGATGATCATATGGTTCTGGTCTACCGTCCGGATGGCATTGGTAATTTCACCGTAAAGCTGCCGGAGCAGGGTTCCGCCGGGCAATTCCCAGTTGGGCTCATTGATCAGGTCATAGCCGCCTATCCAGGGTTCCTGGGCGTAGCGTTCGGCCAGCCTGGCCCACAGAGCCACGGTTTTCCGTCTGTTTTCGGCGCTTTCCCAAAGTGAAGGTTTCGTTGGATCATAATCCGAGATATTGGCATCTTTGCCCTGCCCGCCGGGCGCCCCGTGAAGATCGAGAAAAAGGTACATCTGATTGTCGCCGCACCAGTCGAGCAGGCTGTCGATGCGCACAAAACCTTCTTCAAACCAGGTGTCCTGTCCGGCTACCGGCTCATCCTCTATGGGAAGGGTAAACCACTTGTAATGCATGGCTACCCTTACGCTGTTGAAACCCCATGATTTCATGCTGTCCACATCGGCACGGGTAAAATGATTGTCGAGCCAGGCTTCATAGAATTCTTCAGTTAGTTCAGCACCAATGGTTTGCGTCAGCTTATTCCTGAAGCCGGTGTGTGTGCCGGCTACCTCAGCCGATTTCATCATATAACCCTCCATCAGCAGCCAGTTACCGGTGCCGATGCCGCGCAGTATCACCTCCTCTCCCGCCCCGTTATAGATATACTTTCCTGAAGCATGCAGAAATCCCTGGGCAGATATGCCTGATGTTGACAGTGACAAAAGGAGCAGAAACAAAAACCTGATCATAATGAAAGTTTTGGGGCAGAATGATTATGAATAAAATTGACAAAGCCACCTTGACAACAATGGCAGTTGACTACTTAAGGTCTAAAATTCAATGCAAAGATAATCATTAACGGTCAGGATAGTGTTAAAAATACACCTACCCGGTCAATCATAAAAAAACCCGGCAAAACCGGGCTTTTGTGATGAAAAATTTTCTTATCGGTTATACCAGTCCGGCAAAACCCATAAAGGCCAGGGAGAGCAGTCCGGCAACCACAAGTGCAATGGGCACCCCGCGCATTCCTTTGGGCACGCCCATTAATTCCATATGCTCACGGATACCGGCAAAAATTACCAGCGCAAGGGTAAAGCCGACCGATGTTGCAACGGTAAAAACCACACTCTCAAGCAGGTTGAGATTTTTCTGTATAACCAGAATGGCGACACCCAATACGGCGCAATTGGTGGTGATCAGCGGTAGATAAATTCCCAAAGCCTGATAGAGGGCTGGACTGACCTTTTTAAGAATGATCTCAACCATCTGCACCAGAGCAGCAATAATCAGAATATAGCTGATAGTCTGAAGGAATCCCAGCCCCAGCGGGACCAGAACAAACTGATAGACCAGGTAGGTAACCAGGGTGGCAAGTGTCATCACAAACACCACTGCTCCCCCCATCCCCAATGAGGTTGAGAGCTTGTTGGAAACGCCCAGAAACGGACATATCCCCAAAAACTGCGCAAAAACGATGTTGTTGACAAAGATTGCCGAAATGATGATGATGATGTATTCCATAATCTTTCTTCTTTTGTATAAAACCCGTTAACTACGCCTTATTCAACTTATTTATCAGTGCGATCAGGTAACCAAGCGCAATAAAAGCACCCGGTGCGAGCACAAACACCAGAATGGTATCGCCCTGGATAAATTTTATCCCGAACAGTGCGCCACTACCCAGAATTTCACGAATGCCGCCCAGAAGGGTCAGGGCAAAAGCGAATCCAAGTCCCATGCCCAGTCCGTCGATCATGGAAGAGAATACATCGTTCTTGGAAGCAAAAGCCTCGGCGCGTCCCAGCACGATACAATTCACCACGATCAGGGGGATAAAGAGCCCGAGTTGCTCGTGCAAAGCAGGTACATATCCGGCCATCACCAGGTCGACGATGGTAACAAAAGATGCAATAACTACAATAAATGAAGGGATACGCACCTTGTCGGGGATGATGTTTTTCATCAGCGAAATCACCACGTTGGCCATTACCAGTACAAAAGTGGTAGCCAGGCCCATACCCAGACCATTGATGGCTGAGGTGGTAACCCCCAGGGTCGGACACATACCGAGCAGCAGCACCAGAACCGGGTTGTTCTTAATAAATCCCTTGGTAAAATTCTGCATCTGGTTCATTTCTCACCTCCTTCCGTTTTAACTGCATCATAGGCACGCTGAACGCCGTCGCAAAAAGCCCGGGAGCTGATGGTTGCCGCCGTGATGGCATCTACCTGCCCACCGTCTTTTTTAACTTTCAGCGTAAATGATTCAGGATTCTGATTTTTAAACTGCTCGGGGAATGCCGATTTCGAGGCATCCATTTTGTCGCCCAGTCCGGGGGTTTCAGTATGTTTCAGCACGGCGGTATTGAAAATGGTGCCATCGGGAAGAAAGCCCACCATTAGTTGTACTCTGCCTCCAAAACCTTTATCACTGTATGTTTCCACAGCATACCCCACAACCTCGTCCCCCGAAATGGCTTTGTTGATCACCACAGGATCGCCACCATCTGCAGGCGTAACAGTGACCGGTTCAAGCTGCTCAAATTCAGGGACTACCTGTTTAATCGCTGCCTCCTTTTTCAGTTGCTGCGCTTTGGCGATGGGATCTTTGGTCAGGTTATAAACCGCACCCAGTGCAAACGAGGCAATCAATGAAATGCCCAGCAGCACAAGCACCATATTTTTAAAAGTTGATTCCAGTTTAGCCATTTTTCACTACCTCCCCGAACCTTTTGGGTTTAAATGCATTGTTGATCAGTGGTGTAAAAGCATTCATAATCAGAATGGCGAATGAAACACCCTCGGGGTATGCGCCCCATACCCTGATCATAATTGTTAGCAATCCGGCGCCGATGCCAAAGACGATCTGCCCGCGCGGCGTCATGGGCGAAGAGACCATATCGGTGGCCATAAAGAAAACGCCGAGTATCATACCGCCGGCCAGCAGGTGCATAGCCGGGTCAATATAATGCGAAGGGTCAACCAGCCATAGAATGCCGGAAAAAATGACTGCCGATCCTATGTAGGCGGTTGGAATGTGCCAGGTAATGATTTTGCGCGAGAGCATATACACGGCGCCAAGCAGCAGGGCAATGGCTGATATTTCGCCTAGCGATCCTCCCTGGGCTCCCATCAGATCATTGATGTAACCGGGGAAGTCGGGAGATGCCATAATTTCCTGAACGGTTTTTCCAGCATCCAGACCTTCCTTGAGTACGCCCAGCGTTGTCGGGCCTGTAATGGCATCTGTCAATCCTGAACCAAAAAGCCCTTTTGGCAGCGGCCATGAGGTCATCTGTACCGGGAATGAAATCAGCAAAAATACGCGGCCTACCAGCGCGGGATTGAATGGATTCTTTCCCAGCCCGCCAAACGACATTTTGCCAATGCCGATGGAAACCAATGCACCAAGAACCAGTATCCACCAGGGCAGGTTGGATGGCACGTTAAAAGCCAGCAGCACGCCGGTTACCAGGGCGCTGCCATCATTGATGGTAACAGGGCCCTTGATCAGGTACTTCTGAATAACCCATTCGAAGAAGAGGCAGGCGGCTACTGAAATAAAGATTACCCGCGCCGCATCAAGTCCGAAGAAATAGAGCGAAACGAAAATGGCTGGGATCAGGGCAATCACCACACCATACATAATGGATTTTACACTTTGCTGTGTGTGAACATGGGGTGATCCCGAAACTGTGAGTAAGTTCATATTATTTCTTCCCCCGATTTCTGATGAGTATTCCGGTTTTATTTTTACCCAGCCTGAGGTAGTCGAGCAACGGACGACCTGCCGGACAGGTATAATGACATGAACCACATTCGATGCAGTCCATGATTCTTTCCTTTTCTGCGCGCTCGAACAATTGGTTTTCCGACAACTGGGCCAGCAATACAGGCTCCAGCCCCATCGGGCAGGCCGTTATACAGCGGCCGCAGCGGATGCAGTTGAGGGCAGCCGCCCGTTTCGATTCGGCACCCTTCATGATCAGTATGCCAGATGTGCCTTTTACCACAGGAACATCGAGTGATGTCAGGGCTTTCCCCATCATAGGGCCACCGCTGATCACTTTTCCTGCATCTTCGGGCAAACCACCGGCAGATTCAATCAGCGCGCTTACCGGTGTACCAATGCGCACAAGCAGGTTCGAGGGTTTTGCAACTGACTTCCCGGTAACGGTTACCACCCGGTCGATGAGCGGTTTGTTTTTCTGAACTGCTTCATACACGGCAAGCGCAGTGCCTACGTTATTCACCACGCACCCCACTTCAATCGGAAGTTTCCCCGAAGGAACTTCACGGTTAAGAACGGCTTTGATCAACTGCTTTTCGCCGCCCTGCGGATATTTTACCTTCAGGGGTACAACCTCAATGCCCGGATGTTTTGAGCAGATCACGCTCAGGTGCACAATGGCATCCTGCTTGTTTTTCTCTATCCCGATAAAAGCTTTGCTTACGCCAAGGGCTTTCATCAGGATTTTGACGCCGATGACCATTTCTTCACCCCGCTCAAGCATCAGGCGGTGATCCGAAGTGAGGTAAGGTTCACACTCCACCCCGTTGATCAGCAGGTACTCGGCCTTTTTTCCATCCGGGACCATCAGCTTCACATGCGACGGAAAAGTGGCGCCACCAAGGCCAACCACACCCATCTCATTGATCTTGCGTATGATTGTATCCCGGTCAGCGACAATATCATGGATAATTTCAGGTGAACGGTCAATTCCCTCCTCCCATTCATCTCCTTCCACGTCAATGAAAACAGCCTGACGTTTATACCCCGAAGTATCAATTACATCGTCGATTTTGGTGACTTTGCCGGAAACGGATGAATGAACATTGGATGATATAAAGGATTCCCCTTTGGCAATAATTTGTCCTGTCTTCACAACGGCGCCTTTTTCCACCACCACTTTTGAGGGGGCTCCGAGGCTTTGGGAAACAGGAATACAGACTTTCGCCGGCAAAGGGAGAACTTCAATGGCTTCAGCGGCAGAAATTTTATTTTCTTCCGGATGAACTCCGCCAAGTTTAAAAGTTTTCAAATTATCTCCTCCGCGTATTGGTTTATAACTTGTTAACGACTGATGAATGGCTAGCCGGCTGTAACAGGTTCGGCAACCTTTTCTGCTCCGGGTTCACCGGGCTTTTCTTTCCGCAACGGGAAATTGATCTCAAGAATGGCCCCGGTAGGACACACGGGGGCGCACTTGCGGCAAAGCCTGCATTTATCGTAATCAATGTATGCAAGATTGTTCTGCATCGTAATGGCTTCGTATGGACATTCCTTTACACATTTGCCGCAGCCGATGCAAGCCACGCTGCAGTTTTTCTTCGCCGGTCCGCCTTTTTCAATATTCACACAGGAAACAAAAATCCTCCTGTCTTTCTTTCCTTTTTTCCTGAGTTCAATGATTTTACGCGGACAGGCCGTAACACAGGCGCCGCAGGCCACGCATTTCTCATCGCTTACCACCGGAAGTCCGGTTTCAGGGCTGATATAAATCGCATCAAATTTACAGGACACCACACAATCGCCCAGGCCCAGACATCCGTTGGGACATCCGCTTTCACCTGCCGATAAGGCATGCGCAAAAGCACAGGAAGAAGCCCCGTCGAAAATCACCTTCTGAGGGGCGTTAATCCGGCTTCCGTTGCAACGTACCACAGCAATCATCGGCTCTTTCTCTTCAGCCTCAAGCCCGAGCACCGATGCTATTTGTTTCATGGTATCGCTGCCGCCAACCGGACAGTTGAGTTTCGACAAATCCCCGGTTTTTACCAGTTCTTCCGCAAATGCACGGCAACCGGCCAAACCGCAGCCTCCGCAATTGGCGCCAGGCAGAATCTCATTGACAACATCTATCCGGGGATCCTCAATAACTTTGAATTTCTGAGCGACAAAATACAGAATTACTGCAGAAGCAACTCCGATGGCGCTCAGTGAAAGTACGGCAAATAATACGGTTTCGTTCACTGTCAGCTCTTTTAGGTGCAAATCATTCCGCGTTCATTTACCTGCTAAGGCAGAACGTGACAAATGTAGCAACAAAAAAAAAACAGTCCGCTGTAAATCTATAAAATTAAATACATGCCATTTATTTGATTATCAATTTATTACCTATTTATCAAATTTTGCTAAATCAATCAGACATATTCTTATAAACTGATTTACAAGTATTTCCGATTTTGTTTAGAATTGCTATAAATTACATCAGTCTGTGAACAAAACCCGGTTCTCCATTGACATGCATAGGAAAGTCATAACTAATATCTGATATTCAATGCATTACAAATGCTAATTAAATCCAGCAACATTCACAAATAAAGTCAGGAATAACAGAAAACCGGATAACTGATCTTCAGGAGGAAATCCGGCTTCTGCAGCAATGAAGCACCCGGAAAGATTTGCTATCATTCAGGGACACATCATATTGCATCCTTGCTTCGACACCCAATTCCCTGAGCAGGGCATAAAGATCAACTGCCGAAACCGTTCCTGCATAAGATGAAAGCAAGTCAAGGGAACGATATTTTGTTTTGGTTACAAAAGCGGCATTCCGGGTTTGCTGTATCACAATCACCAAAGTACCATCCGGTGACAATCCGCGCAGCAATTTAGGAATCAGCACCTCCGGTTTCACGTATTCAAGCACCAGTCCGCAGAAAATCAGGTCAGCATTGCTGAATGAGAGGGGATCAATTTCCAGATCCTTGCAGTAAATATGCAGTCCCGGCAAAGAATGTCCAAAACGCTGATTAAGTTGTTCCAGGTAAGCGGGATTGATATCCACGGCATGAACGATGCCTGTAATCGCGGGATCGACCTCCTCAAGGCCATTACCCGTTGCACAACCGATCAGGGCGAGGCTGCCCGGTTTGTAACGCGTAAGGCAATCGCCCAGCAAACGGCGGAGTAACTGCGCCTGCCCGACTTCGCGCATATGGTTTTCATAATCCGGAAAAGGAATCTGCAGCCAGGGATTTTTCATAAAATATCTGAAGACAACATAAAACCGTCAGATTGCGGGATTCCGGCCATCAAGCTTCGACTTTGAATTTAAACCGCTTGCCCATCCGGTCTCTGAGCAGATACAGGACGGCATAATAGGGTAACAACACCCCCAGCGAAATCAATCCGGCCAACACTTCCGAGGCGAGCGAAGCAGCGATGATCAGGGTTGCGAAAACCAGCAGAAAAGGCAGAATATAGCCAAAGAACAATGCGGTGTTCCCTGCTTTTACGTCGGACTGAACCGATACCATTTGCCCCGGTTTCAGACTTGTACCGGGTTCAATTTCTGCTTCGATGATGCGCTCGCTGGTATCGGAGGCTGTGCAGGCGCCTTTCGCATGGCAGGAAGCACAGGCGCTCACACTGACCACCTTCACGAAAACCTTCAGTCCTTCAATGCTTTGAACTACACCGGTTTTTGCAATACATTCTGTTTGAGAGGCCATTTTCATTGTATGCTAAGGAGTGGACAAAGATACCGGCAAAATCTTTCCGTTGAAATAACGATGCCCGTTGATGGCGAAATCGGCCACAAATTCCGCCATTTTTTCAGCGCTCACCGGTGCATTGTAGCCTGGAAATGCCCGCTCAAGCATTTCGGTCTGCACTGCCCCAAAAGCCAGGCAATTGACGGCAATCTGCCGGTCCTTCAACTCCTCGGCCAGGCATTCGGTCAGCACCGCCAGGGCGCCTTTGCTTGCGCTGTATGCCGCCAACCCCGGGAACTTGACGCTACCCTGCACACCGCCCATGCTCCCGATATTCACAATGTGGGAACCGGGCTTCATCACCGGGAGCAATGCCTGTATCAGCAAAAGGGGAGCTTTCACATTCACGCTGAAAACCTCATCCACTTCGGTCGGAGTGAGCTTGCCGATGGGCTTATTCAACATAGCGCCGGCATTGTTGATCAGTACATCGATTTTCCCAAGTTGCCGGTTAATCTGATGGGCCAGCGATTCCATATCACCTGTGGCTAGATCAAACTGCAACGGCTGAACCACCGTTTCATGCCTTTTGATGTTGCATTCACCTGACAAAGCCTGTATCTTCATGCCATTGCGCGCAATCACCATTAGTCTGTTTCCCGGAATACCGGCCAGAATTTTTGCCGTTTCGCGCCCGACACCGGATGAAGCGCCTGTGATAACAATATTCATTTCAAGATTTTTTAGGTTGTAACCCGATCTGTTTATGGACAGGCATCTGCAACCAATCAGTCCATAAAATTTTCAGTTAAAGATAATCATTATCTCCGTGATCTGCGGCATTAAACGGAGCAACGGCCCTTTTATAAATCCCGTGTATCCAGGCAATGGCCATGCCGTAGTTGGTAACAGGGATTCCTGCATCCACCGCGGGTTTCAGCCTGTTGATAATCTGTTTGCGGGTAATCACGCAACCGCCGCACTGAATCACCATAGCATAATCGCGAATATCGCGCGGGAGCTTCGACAGACCAGCCACCACCTCATATTGTAGCTTCTTTCCGGTGAAATTGCCCAGCCAGCGAGGGATTTTCACGCGGCCTATGTCATCGCAGGATACATGGTGGGTGCACGACTCGAGGATCAGGATGCGGTCGCCGTCTTTCAGTTCCGAAAGCCTGGGGGTTCCCTTCAGGTAATTCCTGAAATCGCCCCGCTGCCTGGCGAGTAAAATACTGAAACTGGTAAGCGGAATTTCCGGCGGCACCGCGGCATCGGCTTTCAGGAAAACCTGGCTGTCGGTGACCACCAGCGCCGGTTTGGGATTCATACGCCGGATAAAGCCGTCGGCTTCCCGCTCCTTGCAAACCACGGCAATGCCGTCGTGATCCAGAATGTCGCGGATGGCCTGTACCTGTGGAAGGATCATCCGCCCTTCAGGGGCTTCTATATCAATGGGGGTAATCAGCAAAACCACATCACCGTATGAAATGAGATCGCCCAGCATGGAGGGCGCGGTATAGGCCGATTCGGGGATCAGCCGCTGCATGGCCGCAACCAGCCTTTCGACCCCCTGCCTGCTGATTGCGCTGAATTCAAGCACCGGGACCTTATATCCTGTTTCCAGATTTTGCTTCAGGCCTGTATCGAGGGGTTGAAGATCGCTTTTATTATGCAACACCAGAAACGGAACAGCTTTATCTTCAAATTCTGCAATAAGTTTTTCTTCCTCCTGTGCAAACTCGTTTCCGGTGATCACCAGAATGGCAAAGTCAATGACCTTGAGCATTTCGCGGGACTTTTCCACCCGCTTCAACCCCAGTTCCCCGGTATCGTCAATCCCGGCCGTATCAATCAGGATAACCGGGCCTATCCCGGGAATTTCCATGGATTTTTTCACTGGGTCGGTGGTTGTACCTGCCACTTCAGATACGATGGCCAGTTCCTGCCCCGCCAGGGCATTGATCAGCGAACTTTTTCCGTTGTTGCGACGGCCAAAAATGCCGATATGGGGTTTGGTATCTTTTCCTTTGGACATAAGGATTTAAAAATTCAAAGATTCAAAAATTCAAAAACATTGTTGACCGGGGAAATTATTATAATTTGACCGGAATGCTTTATAGATGCGGGTTTCAGAAGATTGTAACTGCATACAACTAACTTTTAAATATTTAGCTACTATGGTACAAAGCCCCAGGTTGCACAAAACCTGTTTTTCTCATTTAGTGATACTTAGTGTCTTCGTGTCTTTGTGGCAAATTCTTTCTTCATTTTATCCGGACAATGGTGATTCAAAGATTCAAAAATTCAAAGATTCAAAGACCTTTTATCAAAGAATGTAGTACTTGAAAACCAGATACTGCCATAATCACCGGTTAAGATAAATCATTGATGGTGTATCCGGCTTTTAAAAGATTGGAGGGTTTTAAAATCTCCTCCAGCTTTTCAGCAGGCAAAAGTCTCAGTTCGCTGTTGATTTCCAGAATACTTTTATGACCGGGTTTCATCAGCAGCGCGACTTCGGTTGCCTTGTGGTAGCCAATGTAGGGGCTTAGGGCGGTAACGATGGCCGGGCTGCGCAGCAACTGATCGAGGCTGGTGACGGTATCTACCTCCAGCCCGCTGATCATATTCGTCAGCATGGTATTACAGGAGGCCACCAGTAATTTCAGGCTCCCCAGCAAGGCATGTCCGATTAGGGGCAGGTAGGCGTTCAGGTCGAGGCAGCCCTGCGCGCACAAGCCGGCGATCAGCAAATCATTGGCATATACCTGGTGCGCCGCGCTGATGACAAATTCTGGAATCACCGGATTCACTTTGCCCGGCATAATGGAGCTGCCTGCCTGCAGTTGCGGCAACTTCAGCCGGGCGCCGGCAATATCGGAGGCCAGCAGCCGGATGCCGTTCACAATTTTTTCAAGGTTTACGGCCAGGGCCTTCATGATGGCGTGCATTTCCACAAAAGCATCCAGATTGCTGGTTACATCGCTCAGGTTTTCGCCCCGGGTAACGGGAAGTCCTGTAAGATGTTGAAGTTGCTTCGTCACCTCCATCACGAAATAGCGCGGTACAGCCACCGAAGTGCCGATGGCGCTTCCGCCCAGATTCACCACCTTGATGCGTTCGAAACACTTCGAAACGCGCCACCAGTCGCGCGAAAGCGCGTCGCTGTAATTCGAAAACAGTTTACCGTACGACGAAGGTACCGCCTCCTGCATCTGGGTATAGCCAATGCGCAGATTATCGCGGTAGCGGCCTTCGAGCGCCTCAAAACCGCCTCTCAATGCGTTGATTGACTTTTCAAGATCGTTCAGCAGCAGCATAACGGCCACTTTCAGCGCTGTTGGCACTACATCGTTTGTACTCTGAAAGATATTGGCATGTTCGGTCGGATCCACCTCGCTGTAGTTTCCGGGATTGAAGCCAAGTTTCAGCAGGGCCACATTGGCAATAATCTCATTTACATTCATGTTGATGCTGGTACCCGCACCACCGCTGACGGCCGGCACGATGAAATGAGCGGCATGCTGTCCGGCAGAAACCTCCCGGGCGGCTTCGGTCAGGGCTTCAAGCACCGGCGCCGGCACGCTGCGGATTGCAGGCATGGCTGAACCCAGTTTTTGCTCCACTGCTTTATAATAGGAAGATGCCGTCAGGTAGCAGGCCTGCTTTACCAAACCCATGGCCCGGTACCACTCTTCATGGAAAACCGTGGTATCGGGAAAATTCTCCCGCGCGCGCAAAGCATGGATGCCATAAAGCGCTTCGGCCGGGATTTGGCGGCTGCCCAGAAAATCGGTTTCGGTGCGGTGTTGCATGGTTCAAAAGTAGTAAATACTATGATGGTTAACCATAATATCGAAGTCAGATATGTAAATCTTTTTACAAAATGCCCAGCCCGGAAGTTTGGCGAAGCAACCTAAGTCAGGTGTGTTGATATTGGCTCCGCATGAAGGCATGGTGGTCTCGGCTACGCGTGGAGGTATGGTGGTCTCGGCTTCGCTTGACCACCAAACCCAGTGTTTGATCGATGCCCGGTGCTTGAGCGAAGCCGAAAGCATCCGGGAAGGTTATTTGGTGGTCCCAGCTACGCTCGCAGGTGTGGTGGTCTCGGCTCTGCTCTGGTGCATGGTGGTCTCGGCTACGCTCGACCACCAGAAATAAAATTCAAAAACCTGGTGTCTGGCTTCGCCCAAAGGTTTGGTGGTCTCGGCTCCGCTCGACCACCAAACCCAGTGCTTGAGTGATGCCCGGTGCTTGAGCGAAGCCGAAAGCATCCGGGTACCACGAAGCCGAGACCATCCGGAACATGGAATCCCCGGTGGTCGAGCGGAGCCGAGACCAACCGGGAACATTGAAACCGGGACCATCCAGGCTAAATCAGGCTGTCTTACATTCAACTATTAGCACAATTTGTCTTTATTATTTTATCTACTTTTGACAACTCATTGAAAGTAACCCCAAAAAAACTGCTTCAACGAATTTTATGAGCGAAAAAGTCTTCAGCATAGAATCTCACAGCCCGCTTGAATTTTACGGTGTGGGCGACCGCAACCTCAATATCATCAGGGAACTCTACCCGAAACTGAAGATGATTGCCCGCGGTGAATTTCTGAAAGTCATCGGAGATCCGGGAGAACTGGTGGCTTTCGAAGATTTTTTCACCGCGCTGAACCTGCATTTTGAGCGGTTCGGTACGATTTCGGAAAATGAGCTGAAGCAGCTGGCCGAAACAGGCAACTCCGATAGTATGACACGCGCAGGTTCACCGGATGTGCTGGTGCATGGCCGAAACGGCATGATCATCAAAGCGCGGACGCCCAACCAGATAAAGATTGTGGAGAGTGTGGGGCAAAACGACATGGTGTTTGCCATTGGCCCGGCCGGAACCGGCAAAACATACACTGCAGTTGCCCTGGCGGTGCGCGCATTAAAAAATAAAGAAGTAAAGCGGATTATCCTAACCCGCCCGGCCGTTGAGGCGGGCGAAAACCTGGGCTTTCTACCTGGCGACATGAAAGAAAAGCTCGACCCATACATGCAGCCGCTATACGACGCCTTGCGCGATATGCTTCCGCCTCAGAAACTGCTCACCTACCTCGAAGACGGCACCATAGAAATCGCCCCGCTGGCGTTTATGCGCGGCCGCACGCTCGATCATGTGTTTGCCATCCTGGATGAAGCCCAGAATGCCACCGGCAGCCAGCTCAAGATGTTCCTCACCCGCATGGGCAGAGCGGCCAAGTTTTTTATTACCGGCGACATTACCCAGATAGACCTTCCGCGTCACCAGCAATCGGGCCTGCTTCAGGCATCCCGCATACTGAAAGACATTCCGGGGATTGATTTTATTATGCTCGACGAAAGCGATGTGGTAAGGCATAAGCTGGTTACGCGCATTATCCGGGCTTATGAGCGGGAGATGCCTCAACCGCAAAAAAATCAGGCGAAGCCCGCAGCCCCGCCTGAAGAAGAAATTCCGCAACAGCCCCTTAACGGCTGATCAGCACCTTGTGAGTGCCCACGCTGTTTTCAGAAGCATATTTCAAATAGTAAATTCCTTCCGCCAGATCCCTGACCGGGATCAGTAAAGTTTCCTGTCCGGTAAAACCGGCCCGGATATTATTGGCAACCACCCTTCCCGAAAGGTCAA
>JABNAD010000677.1_pt1 | contig 17276 bp, 11 predicted proteins | sample 7240381 | NCBI WGS metagenome assembly JABNAD01 (sample SAMN11332834, study PRJNA596920) | anaerobic digester metagenome | biome: digested sludge; isolation source: digested sewage sludge-derived enrichment culture grown on H2/CO2 | place: Germany: Goettingen
CAGTGGGGTTTCATCTGTTTTTTGCTTGTTTCCGAAAAGTTTCGGACGCTAGTGTGAATTTCTACAGCATTAATTGCTCCATGCATAATGCAAGGGATAACCTTATGCACTAAAAATTTATTTCTTACATTTACCGCTCTCAACACCATTTATATAGCTCATGTACGCAATTGTTGATATCGAAACCACAGGGGGAAATCCCGAACGCGATAAGATAACCGAAATAGCCGTTTACGTTTTTGATGGCACAAGAATAGTTGATGAGCTGGTTACCCTTGTTAATCCCGAGCGCCCCATCCCAAGTTACATTACCCGCCTAACGGGTATTTCTGATGATATGGTTGCTGGCGCACCCTGTTTCTACGAAATTGCAAAAACCTTGGTAGAAAAGACCGACGGGATGATTTTTGTTGCGCATAACGCCCCATTCGACTACAGATTTATTCAAAGCGAGTTTAAACAGCTTGGCTATACCTTCGATAGAAAAACTTTGTGTACCGTTAAGCTCAGCCGGAGGCTCATTCCCGGTAAGGCATCCTACAGCTTAGGAAACCTATGTGCGGAGCTGGGTATTAGCCTAACCGACCGTCATCGCGCGTCGGGCGATGCGTTTGCTACCGTTAAGCTGTTTCAGCTGCTACTGTCGGTTGGAAACCAGATTAGCCCATCAATTTTTGATGATGATATTGACACAAAGGGCCTGCACCCCAACTTTAACCCCAAGCAAATCTACGATTTGCCAGAGGAGACTGGTATTTACTACATGTACGATGAGCGCGGCGTAATTATTTACATCGGTAAAAGTATCAACATAAGGAAAAGGGTTTTACAGCATTTTACGGGAGCCAAAAAGCGCAAGGCCGATGAGATGCGCAGCCGGGTTGTTGATATTAGCTACGAGTTAACAGGCAGCGAGCTCATTGCCCTTGTTAAGGAGTTGGCGGAGATTGGCGAGCATAAACCCGTGTTTAATAGGGTGGGGCGGCGCAACATGTCTCGGTATGGCATATTCACCTCTACCGATAAGCGTGGCTATATATGCTTTAACGTTGATAAGCTAAATGGCGATGACGATACGCCTTTAACCTCATTCACGGCAAAGGCCGATGCTGTAGCGGTTATGGAACAAGCGCTTGAGGAGTTTGGGTTATGCCAAAAGTTGTGCGGGCTATACCAGAGTCAGGGCGGTTGCTTCCATTACGAGATAAGGCAGTGCAAGGGTGCTTGCCTTGGCATTGAGCCATCCGAGTCCTATAACATTAGGGCGCAACGTGCTCTCGATAGCTTTGGCCTAGGGTCGGATAGCTTTCTGCTATTGGATAAAGGGCGTTCGGCAGATGAGCGCTCGGTGCTAAAGGTTCTGCATGGCAAGGTTATAGGTTACGGTTTTTTCGACCCAACGTATGTGTCGGGCGATATGTCGTTAATTGACGACTGCCTCACAACCTGCCCCGATAACAGAGCGGTTCACCAGTTGGTGAAATCGTTTAAGCGGAAAGCGCCTCGCGGAAGCGTAGTTCCTATTAATGGGGGATTCCAGGAATACTAATGCCCTGTATGGTTCGGTAAAATTCTAGGGCGTACACATCGGTCATCCCCGATACAAAATCAAGCATCGACATATACCGCTGGTAGTAGCTTCCCTCTTTTAGGTTGTACTGAGCAGGAACTATGCTAAAAATCTTTCTGGAGAGAGTTTTCTCAGGGTTGTTTATAGCATCGGTTAGCGCATCAAGTAGTGTTCCCATAATCTTAAAGCCCGCAATCTCAATCTCAACAACCGAGCGGTAGCTGTAAACCTGAGCAACTGCGGTTTTTGCAATTTTACCCATTGCTTTGCTTGCAACTGGGCTAAGCTGGTCGGCTAGCGCAGAAACTTTCTCTCCGCGCATAATTGCCTCGTAGCTATTTCGGAAGGCTTCGGTACACTCACCCACCAGTTTTCCAATAACTAGGGCGCGCAGAAAGGCAATTTGCTCATTCTTATCGGTAACCTCCGTAAGCGTTTCCTCTATTTGCTTAATTCTAGATGCTTCCAGCTCCTTATCAAAGAATCCAAGGAACAGCTCCATCACAAACTCGTGCGACAGGATGCTTAGCTTGTGGGCATCCTCAATGTCCATTATTTGGTAGCAGATGTCATCGGCTGCCTCTACAAGGTAAACAAGCGGATGGCGGGCGTATATGTTCCTTGTTGCATCGGTGGCAACTAAACCTGTGCTGGTAGCAATATCAATAAAGGTCTCTTGCTCCGATTGGAAATAGCCAAACTTTTTCCTGTCGGTTATGCTTGATGGGTAGGGATACTTAAGAATTGTGGCAAGAATGGCTTTGCTTAGTCTAAAACCACCCTCTCTTCGCCCTTCTAGTTTTTGGGTTAAAAGCCTTAGTGCATTGGCGTTTCCTTCAAATCGGATAAGGTCTGTCCACTCCGTTTCGCAAACCTGTGCTTGCAGCTTGTTGGCATGCTCCTTAAAAAAGGTTCTAATGGCATCCTCGCCGCTATGCCCAAAAGGGGGATTCCCCATATCGTGTGCAAGACAAGCGGTAGATACAATGGTTGGAATCTCCTCAATAAGGTGATTATGGATATTACCCTCCTTTTCGCGTATAACCTTTACTATGTTATTGCCTAGCGAACGGCCAACGCTTGCTACTTCTAGGCTGTGGGTTAGCCTGTTGTGAACAAATACGCTGCCTGGAAGTGGGAATACCTGCGTTTTATTCTGCAACCGCCTAAATGGCGATGAGAATATAAGCCTGTCGTAGTCGCGCTGAAAGTGTGTTCTTGTTTCGTCTAACGACTCTACCTTTTGCGGAGTGCTACCCCATCTGTTGGGGCAAAGTAGAGTTTCCCATTTCATTCTTTGCATTTCACTAGGTTTTGCGTGGTGTAAATATAGCTTTTTTAGTTGGAGGAGGAAGAAGAGGAAGGAGTGAAGGGAGTAGTAGATGGAGTTTTCGGAAGACTCGGAAGTTAGCGGAAGTCATCGGAATGTGAGGAAGAGGAAGAATAGGGATACTCGGAAGTCATCGGAATATTGTAACTCGTAACCAGTAACATGTCACAAATTGAAGAAGTAGGGGAAGTTTTCCTTCTGTGCTAATTCGTTAAATCTGTGTTACTCGTGTTCCATGTAACACGTAACCTGTAACCTGTCACAAATAGAAGGAATGTGAGGAATGTGAGGAATATGAAGAAGTAGAGGAAGTTTTCCTTTTGTGCTAATTCGTTAAATCTGTGTTATTCGTGTTCCTTGTAACACGTAACCTGTAACAAATAGAAGGAATGTGAAGAATATGAAGAAGTAGAGGAAGTTTTCCATCTGTGCTAATTCGTTAAATCTGTGTTATTCGTGTTCCTTATAACTCGTAACCATTTTTCCCAGTCCGTGCAAATTCGTAAAATCCGTGTTATCTGTGTTCTATCAAAAAAAACTAGACGTTAGATTCTTGTCCAAAATCTAACGTCTAGCATCTAAAATCTATCTTAATGGATAAGGTTTGTAATGTTATTGGCAATCTTTAGCACCTTGTACACAGAACCCATATCGTCCCTAATTGGGGTGTAGGTCTCTTCAAAGGTGAACGACTTGCCATTTATGGTAAACTTAGATGTTTGCTTACGGGTAATGCCATTTCGTAGATCTTGCCAGAAATTGTCGTACTCCTTTTGCATTGATGGATCCATTTCCATTCCCTCAGAGTGGTGAGTACCCAAAACATCCTCGCGGTGTAGAGACAGCAAATCAAGGTATGCGTTGTTAATTGAGGTAATGTATCCCATGGGGTCATACTCAATAACAAAGCACGACTGGTTCAATGCATCAATAAACCCTTGCATTTCGTTGCCTTTTCGTGCCGATTCTTCTTGTGTTGCTTGTAGCTCCTCCATGTTCTGGCGCATTTCCTCTTCCTGTGCAGCCATTTCTTCCGCTTGTTGCTGCGTTTTTTCTAGAAGCATAGCGGTTCTTATATTTATTTTAACCGCCATAAGGGTTGAGGCTATGCTTTGCGTTAGCTTCTCTATAAACTCAATTTGGTATGGCTCAAACTCGTTGAACGAGGCCAGCTCCAGAACGCCTAGCACTACATCCTCATTTAGCAATGGTGCTATTAGTAGCGATGTGGGTTTTGCCGCGCCAAGTCCCGATGTAATTTCAACGTAGCTATCGGGTATCTCCTTTAGGTAAATGGTTTGTTTCTCTATAGCACATGTTCCAACTAGCCCTTCGCCTGGAATTATCTTTTTGGTAATAAACTTCTGTCTATTATAGGCGTAAGCAGCTATTAGCTCAAAGTGAATGTCGGAGCTATCGTCGTCGTTGTAAAGGAACAAACCACCCTGGTTGGCATTTAAGTAGTGTACAATGCTCTTAACAATTTCGGAGCCTAGCACTTCGATGTTATTGTTGTTCTGACGAAGAAGATCGCTGAATTTAGCAATCCCTTCATTAGCCCATTGGCGTTTTTTGTCCTCTATTTTTCTGTGCTCTTCTGCTTCTTTGGCCTCGCTTAAACTTTCGCGCATGGTAATAAGTGCTTGTCCAAGGCTATCGTCGTCGCTTAGCAGGTCAAAGTCCGATTCTAGGTTACCCTTACCTATATTACGAGCAAAATCAGCCTTGCTAAGTAACCCTTTAATGGAAACGTTTAGCGCATTACCCATTTGCCCAATCTCGTCGCTTTCCTTAACATCAATAAGCATGTCGGTGCCAATGTGTCCTAACGATAATTTGTTAAGGGCAACGGTAATTTTATTAATAGGATTGATAAGGTACTTAGAGGCAAAGTAAATTGCTGCCGAGAGGATTAAAAGTCCAATTATGCCTATAACAAACGATAGGATAAGGGTTGTGTTGGCTTCTTGCATAATCACTTTGGTGGGAACCACAACTACAAGGGACCAAGCCCATTCTGTATCGCCAACAATTATTGGGCTAAAAGTAAAGTACGATTCAACCCCATTGATATCTTTAGTAATTAACGAGGCCTCTTCGCCGTTTGTAATCTTATCAAGAATTTTGTTCTTGTAAAAAATGTTCTCGTAATCGTCGAGAATGCTTTCGCCAATTAGCTGCTTGTCGGGGTGAGCAACATACTTAAGGTCGTGCGACACAAGGAATGCGTAGCTATCCTCAAACGGTTTTATTTGGTTGATGATTGGGTGGTAACTGTCAAGGATTATGTCAACCCCAACTGCGCCAATGAACTTGTTGTTTTGGATTATTGGCGATATTAGGCTAGTCATTAGCTTGTTGTCCTCCTCCTTGCCTGTGTAGCTGTAAAAGTAAGGATTCTCAAGGCTTACCTTTGCTTCTGCCTTTACACGGGCATAATCGGTTGGATCGCCGGTCATGCTCTTTAAGGTTTCCGATTGCTTAATGTTGCCGTTATCTCGGTAAAACTCAATAACCAAGCGCCCGTAATCCTTTTTGTAGGTAGAGTCTATGTATCGCAATTCCCAAGAATCCCAAATCGCAAAGAATTGAGGGTTTTGTTTAAAAACCTCGAAGTACATCTTGGAAATAATCTCTTTCCACTTGTTAGAGGGGAGATCCTTGTAAATTAAAACGGATTCTGAAAGGGTTTTTACAGTAACCAAATCTTTCTCGAGCAGTATTCGTACCTGCTGAGCATGTTTGTTGGCTGTTTCGTTGGTTAGGGTAATTGCGCTGTTAAACGAGGTTTTGCGAGCCTTTGCGCTAATGTAACCAATGGCAAGAATATAAATAACAACAGAAATGCTAATTACAAGGGTTTGTATTTTAGCTTGTAGGCTTATATTTCGAAACATAGTAACCGCATTTAAAAAGAAATAGCCGAACCAAGTTCGGCATTATTAATAAACCTAGTAGAAACTTTGGTATTTGCGTGCTCTGGGGTTGATGCACATGATGGGAACTGATGTTCCATCCTTATTCTCCGATACGTAGTTGTTGTACTTATCGGCCATTATAAGAATTAGGTCGGCATCAATGTTTTCTGCAAACTTAAACACCTCATCTTTAAAGCTATTCTTTTTCTTAGCTGTTTTAATACCGTAAATAATTTTGCTACCATCAAGCATCTTCTTTGTGAAGTAGATGTTGTTAGCCATATCCTTCTTTTTGCCCTCGTCGCTTATAAAGGGCTTAATGAGGTTGATGTTGCACTTGTAGTACTTGGAAAGATAAATAATCCAGTGTAGAATTTCCTTGTACTTTTTGTCGTGATCAAGAGGTACAACTATCTCTATGTAGTGAGAGTGTAGCGGGGCTGCCTTTGTAATTATAAAGGGAACGGCAAATTTTTGGGAGTAGAGATTTTTTAGGAAGATGGACGATTCTATGGGTTTTTTATCGTAGTTGTATAGCCTGTTTGCAACAACAAGGTTTACGTTTGCGTCGGCAACCATCTCTTTTAGAACATGGTTAACCCTGCCCTCAATAACTAGTGTTTGAGGCCTAAATCCATGTTTCTTTTCAATATCAATTGCTGCCTCCTCCAACTTGTGGCGGGCAGTTTCAATCTCCTTATTCGAGTCCTTGTTACCAAAGTACTTGTAAAAGAATGAGCGAGGGATAATATGCAGGAGCATAATATCGTTATCGGCAGCATTCGCAAGTTGCTTTGCATGAAGAATGGCATTTTCTGCTCCTTCAGAAAAGTCCCATGGAACAAGAATCGTTTTTTTAGTCGTTTCCATAAGGATCCGTTTTGTTATTTCGACAAAAACCCCGTTAAATGTAGCAATTATAATTTATACCGTCCATAAATCGCCACGAAAATATCACTTATTTTTTTCCATCCACGCTTTAATGTTACTTAACTGGGTATTTTTATTAACATTTCTTAATTGCTGGGCTGTTTTGGTAAAGTACTGGTGTTGCTCAATGAATTTAATCTGTAGTTCATTCCAATCTTGCAGCGTGCCAAGTCGCCCATGTTCATGCAGTTCCTTGTACAGATTGTTAGAAACAGGAATAAAATCAGAACGACCTAGGTAATCAAGGTCTGCGTCGCAAATAATCATCTCCAGCAGGTTCTTGGGTCTAGGGGGTAGCTTGGTGGCCATTATTATCTCACAAATGGAGTCTATTTGTTTGTAAGAGTATAAGTACTCTGGTAAAATCTCCTTTGCAAGTTTTGCGCTCATCTCTTCGTGTGTGTCGTAATCTATTAAATGCCCGGCATCGTGGAAAAGGGCTGCGGTTCTAATTATTAAGAGCTCTTCGTCCGTTAGATTTTCGGCACGGCCAATTAGCTCTACCTGTGTGTAAACGTCAACGGTGTGTTTAAGGTTATGGTAGTAGAGGTTTTTTGGCAGACCTTTGTCCAGTTTTTCTAGTATAAACTCTTCTAAATCACCCAGTCTAAGCAGCTGTAGCTGTACTAAAAAATCGTGATTGGGTATTACCCCCTCAAGGTTCTGCGATAAGTTGGGCTGGATTCCTTCTACAAAGTACATTTGGATGTCGCCCTTATTCTTTACGGGCATTTTACCGCGATAGCTGCAAATAAAGTAATCCTTTACAAACATATAGGTGTTCTCCGATATGTTTATTTTGCCTGGTTCACCGCTGGACTCCATCCTGCTGGCTGTGTTAACTGTGCTGCCCCAAATATCATAGGTGAGCTTGTTGCGCCCAACAACTCCAGCAATTACAGGTCCAGTGTCTATGCCAATTCGTAGGTCCCAGATGTTGCTCTTGTTGGTACTCTTGTCCTTCAGATGTTTCATGTAGTGCATCATCTCTATAGCAGCCAGCACAACCTCTACAGGGTTTGTTCTGTTTTTCTTAGGGATTCCCCCAGCACACATGTATGCATCGCCAATGGTTTTTATCTTCTCAATTTTGTACTTATCAACAACAGTATCAAAGTTGAGGAAGAACTTATCCAGCTGATCTATTAGCTCCTCTGGATTGGTTTCGTCGGTAATCCTTGTGAATCCTTGTATGTCGGAGAACAGAACTGTAACCGTTTTAAAGCGCTGCGTATTCACTTTTCCAGTCTCTTTTAGTTCGGTAGCAGTCTCCTTTGGCAGAACTCGGGTAAGTAGGTTGTCCGTTTTCTCTTTCTCTTTTACAAGTTCCTCTGTTCTTCGGCTTATAATGCTCTCCAGCTTATGCTTCTCCTTGGCGTGTCTATATTTTCGCCATGCAATAAGTGTTAGCACAGTTAGAGCCAGAAGTATGGCTAAGGATATTTGTACCAGAGTGTTTTGGTAAAGGGCTGGGGGTATTACTATAACCTCTGTTAGCTCAACCGATTTGCCTCCCATAACATCAATAGCTCTAACTCTAAAAGTGTACTCACCAACGTTAAGGTTAGAGTACTTAAAGTGATTGTTGGTGCTCCAGTTGGACCAGTTGCTGCTGTACCCCTCTAGTTTAGCGCTATAGGCTACGTTGCTAAAGCCTGTTAGCGAGGAGCTACCCACAACAAACACTACAGAATTTTTCTGCTTTACCTGTATTGTACTCTCAATTATCTTGTTGTTTATAGTTTTTCCAATAATGTGTTGGGTCTCTTCGTCATCTTTTATGCTATAAATTTTATTGATGTAAATTGATGGTTGGTTAAACTGAGTTTTAGCAAAGGTGGATGGCTCGGAAATAAGTCCTTTATCGGTGGCAATAACAACAGTTGAGTCGGGAAGTAGTAGCGCATTTTCAATTCTGTAGCCAGGCGGTACAATGCCAATAGTTTTGCCAGTTTCGGCTATTTTAACCGATTGAATTCCCCCAAGGGTTGTGTCCTGCATGGAAACGAGAATGTCATTGTTGGGTAAAATGCCAACAGGTTGTATGGTTCGCTGCGCTTCTTTATCGAATACTCGTGTAAAATGGTTGTTGTTGGAGTATGTGTACCACGATTTGTTTGAGAATATAAATGACTGCTGTCCAAATTGTTTTATGCTTGAAAGAAATTCTGGTTTAAGCTCTTGGTTTGATATTAGTTCCCATTCCGCAGTAAAATCCTTTGTGCTGGTTTTTAGCTTATACCTTTTACCCTCAAGTGTTTCAATAATAATTAGGTTGTTTAGTTGGGTCCACGATATTATGGGGCTTTTGTTTGGTGTGGTGTAAGTGTTGGCTATTATGGTTTTGTTGTGCTCGTGCACCACTGCTATATCGTGCTGTTTTATGAAAACGGCTATTACGGGAGCGCTGTTAACAATTGCCAATCCTTGGGCATTGGTGGTATATATTGGTTCTTCTACCTTCTTGGAGCCGATATTTACAGGGTAAATGCCACTTTTGCTAAATGCAAGTAAGCCGCTGTTGGCCTGAATAACTTTATCAAAGGCAACTACTTTGCCTTTTAGGGGTTCAAATAGGTTAAACCCTTTGTGTTTTAAAGAGTATTGCGAGGTTAGCATCCCTGTTGATGTGGCAACTACAAGGTGTGATCCGCTAAAAACCATGTGGTTTATGTCACCTTTTAATCCATCGTCGAAGGAGTAAAGGAGCATACTTTGAGGGAATAGCATGTGCAACAGGGACTCATTGGTAATGGCATAAAGTATTGCTCCTTTTTTTGTTACAATCTCCTTGATACTGTTTATGGGAACCTTGTTGCTACTTCTTATTGTTCCTATAATTTCCCACTGGCTGTTAACTATAACCAGTTTGGATGGGGTGGCAATTATTAGGTTTGTACCGTATCTCCAGGCGTTTAGCAACGGTTCGTTAAGGTTGGGTATGGAAAAAGGAACCATGTTGCCACTGCTTAGCTTATGCCACTGGTTGTTGGTGCTTATAATAATGAGGTTGTTGTCTATGGATATAATCTTGCTAATATCTTTTTGGGTATAAGATGCTCCGTGTTCAATAGGAGCCAACTTGTTGCCTTCTGCTGTGTAAAGCCCTCTCTCTTTGCTGTGGATTATGGATTGGTTGTTTACGTTGAATATTTTAATTGGGTATTCCGATGAGTCTATGGCCGCGAGGTTCGTGTTAAATAGCCACAGCTTGTTGCCAGTGGAAAAAAGGGTGTTCCCATTATTGTCGGCACCAATGTGTGTAATCTGCCCAAAGTTGAGGGTGGAGTCACTAAGTATAGTGTTAAAAAAATACCTTCCAGCGCCAATGGGAACCAGCTTGGCCAAAAACGATTTTCCCCCAATAAGAATCCCTGTGCTGCTTGTAGCCAAAACGGGATGCCCTGGCGTTTCTATGCTGTTCCATGTGTGTCCATCGAAGGTGTAAACAGCGTTAGAGCCAGCAATTATTGCCCTATACTCAGAGTCTATAATTAGCTGGTTAAATGCGCCAGGTGTTATGCCGCTATAGGTGTACGATGCAATGCAAACAGGTTGTCCTCCACTGGTGTTAACTTCCTGAAAGCCTAGCACCGACAGGGGGGATAACATAGAGAATAGTAAAAAAAGGATATGGTGTTTGTACAAAAATCTTAGAAAATTCATACCTTAGACAAATTTTAGTGCAACGGCTTTCAAGCATGCATAAAGTTCAGAAAAAATCGGCTTAAACAAAATATTTTATGCAGCGAACAGGAATTTTGTTGTGCCAATTAGTAATTTAGGGCGTGTATAAAATTCATTGTGAGTTACATCAGGTTTTAATAAATTTTTGTACAGATGAAGAGTATAGATAAAACGATACTGGTTCCTACCGATTTCTCGGTTGTGGCAGATTACGCTTTGCAGCATGCAATTAGGGTTTCAGGAGTTGTAGGCGAGCCGGTAGCGCTTCTTCACATAGTTGACTCACCCGATAAAGTTAGCGCCGCAAAGGAACGGATTGAGGCTATTGCTGCTGCTGCTGAGCAAAAGCATGGTATTCGCCCATCAACAATAGTTAAGGCGGGATCCATTTTTACCGATATTGCCGAAACCGCACGTGCGCTAAGCTGTAGCCTTGTTATAATGGGTTCCCATACCGTAAGAGGAAAAGATGAGCTTACGGGTACAAACACCCTTAGGGTTATTACCAGTTCTCCTGTGCCCTTTATTACCATTCAGGAGCCTCCCGTTAACAAGCGTTACGACGATATTGTTTTTCCAGTAGATTTTACCCTTGAGAATAAGGAGAAGCACACCTGGATTTCATATTTCTGCGATTACTACGTTTCTCGGTTCCACCTAATAAAGCCCTTGGTTACCGATCCCGAACAGCTTGCAAAGGTTGATTTAAATATGGCATCGGCAATTCGCTTCTTGGACGAGCGTGGAGCAAAGTACGAGGTGTACACCGTTCCTGGCAAGAAGCAGTATGCTGAGGAGGTTCTTGACGCTGCGGTTAATATTCGTGCCGATCTTATTGTTATTATGACTACCAAAGCCTCGGCAAATGGTGAGTACACCATGCAGCCACAGGAGCAGTACATCATAGGAAATGCTAGGCATATTCCCATTATGAGCATTAACCCCAGGTAGAAAATGCAGCACAAACTTGTTTTTGCAACCAATAACCTCCATAAGCTACAGGAGGTTAAGCCTTTGCTTGCTAATAAGTTTAACCTTTTATCGCTTGCTGATATTGGTTTTACCGAGGAGATACCCGAAGATTTCGACACTCTAGAGCTAAATGCATCGCAAAAAGCGTGGCATATTTACAATAGGTTTGGTATAGATTGCTTTGCCGATGATACTGGCCTTGAGGTTGATGCGCTTAATGGCGCGCCAGGAGTTTACTCGGCACGCTATGCGGGTGAGCACAAGAATCCTCAGGATAATATTGTGAAACTACTGGCCGAGCTTAATGGTGTTGGTAATCGTAAAGCGCGCTTTAGAACCGTTGTTTCTCTTGTTATTGGTGGCAATGAGACCCTTTTTGAGGGCGTAGTTGAGGGGGTAATCCTAACCGAGAAGCATGGCGAGGCTGGGTTTGGATACGATCCCATTTTTATGCCCGATGGCTACAACGTTTCCTTTGCCCAAATGGAGCTGGATGCAAAAAATGCCATAAGCCACAGAGGAAGAGCTGTTAGCAAGTTGGTGTCGTTCCTTAACTCTAAATAGCAACAGGCTATACTATTCGTCCGTTTTAGGAGTTATACTTATCAATCCTAGTTTTATTTGAATGGTTTGGTGTGCCTACATCAACTGTAGTTTTGCTTTTGAATTGCATTTGTGTATTTGAATAAAATGCTGGTTATGAACAATCAAATTCAAAATTTTGAGATTTACCAGAAACTTGTTGATTCTATAGGTATTGCCATAGAGAACGCCCGACAACGAGCCATTCAAACAGTAAACAATGAATTGCTAAGGGCTAATTGGGAGGTTGGTAAATACATTGTTGAATACGAGCAAAATGGTAACGAAAAGGCTGAGTATGGTAGTTCTTTACTCACGAATCTATCCAAGGATCTAAAATCGCGATTTGGCAAAGGGTTTAGTAAAAGCAACATCTATTTGATGCGGCAATTTTACTTGAAATATCAGATTTTCCAGTCAGTGACTGGAAAGTTGACATGGACACATTACGCTGAACTGTTAAGTGTTTCGGATGATATTGCCAGAGGCTTTTATGAAGTGCAAGCAGTAAACGAAAAATGGAGTGTAAGGGAATTAAAGAGACAAATTAACTCGTCATTATTTGAAAGAATAGCCTTGAGTAAGGATAAAAAGGGCGTTCTGAAACTTTCACAGAAGGGGCTTGTTGTCTCTGAGCCTAAAGACATTGTGAAAGATCCTTACGTGCTTGAATTTCTTCAGATTGCTGAAGATTATAGGGTGACAGAAAGCAAATTAGAGCAAAAAATAATTGACCATCTTCAAACGTTCCTTCTTGAATTGGGCAAAGGCTTTTCTTTTGTTGGCAGACAGTATAGAATAACCCTGGATAATGACCATTATTACGTAGATTTGGTCTTTTATCATAGAATCCTAAAGTGTTTTGTTTTAATTGATTTGAAAACAAAACACGTTAAGCACCAAGATATTGGGCAGATGAATATGTACTTGAATTATTTCAAGTCGGAAGAAAATACCGATGGAGATAACTCCCCTATTGGTATTGTTCTGGGAGCTGATAAGAATGATATCTTGGTGGAATACGCAATTGGAGGAATATCAAATAATATTTTTGTTTCGAAGTACCAATTATATTTGCCAGATAGAAAGGTCTTGGAACAAAAAGTTAAGGAATTAATAACGGAATAGAATTTTAGTTGGAAACAAACAGCATAATCAATGTTAGCAAAGATTCTCATTTGCTATTTTTTTAAGCCAAAACATATTGTATAGAGATAGCGAGGTTGTTTCTCTTTTGTAACTGCTTAATTTGGTAACATTTCTGGTATGCATTGTTCTTCTTGTTTCCACCAAGTTTAGTAATCCAATACGCAAGGATGATGATATTACACAGCAAAAGGGTGTGGTTGCTACTACTGCTTCTTTTCTCCATAGCAGCAATGGCACAACCCCCTGTTGGATCGTGGCGCGATCACTTCTCATACAACACAGGTATTGATGTTACTTTTGGTAACGGCAATGTTTACTGTGCTTCGCACAATGGGATTTCAATTTACCGTACAGCAACAAACGAGGTGTCAACCTTTTCTAAGGTTCAAGGCCTTTCGGGTGTGGGCATATCGTCCATTGCCTATAGCGAGAGCCTATCGATTCTTGCAGTTGGCTATACCGATGGAACCATAGACCTTGTGCAGAACGACAGGGTTACAACCATTGTTGATATCAAGAATAAGGTTCTTCAGGGATCGAAGGAGATTACCAGTTTTCTATTTATTGGCGATAGGCTTTTAATTGCCTCTGGATTTGGCATTGTGGAGTATAACTTAACCCGCAGCGAGATTCGCGATACCTACTTTGTGGGAAACGGCGGCTCGCAGGTGCCTGTTTTTGGTTTGGCTTACTGGAACTCAAGAATATATGCATCCACAAGCATTGGAGTGCTTAGCGCTGATGCTAACGATCCCCTGCTAATTCTGTACGAGCGATGGGAAAACGCAGGTTTTCCCTTAGGTGCAGGGGCTACTCTTAGCGATATTGCTAGCTACAGCAATGGTGTGGTTGCTCTGGAGAACACCCTTGATGCAAACCCCGATATATTGCACTACTTTAATGGAGTGCAATGGGAGGCAATGGCGGCTCCGTTTGGTAATGTCTCGTCGGTAAAGTCTGGTTTTGAGCGAGTTGTTGTAACATCAAAAGAGGGGATTGCGGTGTATTCTGCGTTTCCAAGTATAAATTACCAAACAGTTACATCATACAACTTTTGGACATTCAAGCCCAATGTGGCTATACCTGTTTCTGCCACCGAATTGGCCGTTGCCGATAATATACTAGGCCTTGCTGTAGGGGAAACGGGAAACTTTAAGCATGTTTTACCAAATGGTCCCAACTCCAACAGGGTTTACAGCATTGCTGCAAGCTCAAGTAGGGTTACAGTTGCGGCAGGATCTAGAAATGCTGCTTGGGGTAACATGTACTACCCGCTAACAATCCACTCCTTTGCCAATGAGAGGTGGCGAACCACTGAGCGTTATAGCGCATTCGATGCGGTTAGGGCTTTGGTTAATCCGCGAAACCCCGAGGAGGTTTACGTTGCAAGTTGGGGTAACGGCATTACCCGTTTTGAGGGTGGCGAGTTTAAGGAGCAGTTCGATCAGTACAACTCATCGCTGCAGTCTATTTTCCCCGATGGTGCTTTTTGTAGGATTAGCGGGTTAGCATTCGATCTCAAAGGGAATTTGTGGGCATCCAATGTAATGGTTGGCGAGCCTATATCTGTTAAAACAACGGGAAACGAGTGGTATAGTTTCCCTTACGCTAGTGTTATTAATGCCGATAGGCTATCGGATTTGGTGTGCTCTCCAACGGGTGTGCTATGGCTTATCATTCCTCGTGGCGAAGGACTTTTTGCGCTGAATCCTGGTGCAGACGTTACATCGGCTGCCGACGATAAGTACCGCCGATTTAAGCTCTACACCCGCGAGGGCAATGTGTTGCCAAACGACATTTACAGCATTGCTTTTGATAGGGATGGCTACCTTTGGGTGGGCACTAGCGAAGGTGTAGTTGTAAGCTATAACCCCGACAAGGTTTTTGAGACAAACCAGTTCTACGCCCAGCGCATTAAGGTGCCCGATGTGGTTCCTGGTTTAGCCGTATATCTTTTAGAGAGTGAAACAATTAACTCTATTGCCATTGATGGTGGTAATAGGAAGTGGTTTGGAACGGCAAAATCGGGGGCTTACCTGCAGTCGTCCGATGGTTCGAAACAAATTTTACACTTTACTACCAACAATAGCCCATTGCCCTCAAATAACATACTGGACATTAAGGTGCACCCAACAACAGGAGAGGTGTTTTTTGCTACCGATGAGGGGATGGTGAGCTATAGGGCAGAATCAACGTTACCCTATCAGGCATTTGGTAAGGTGTACGCTTTTCCAAACCCCGTTCGCCCCGATTTTATGGGTGTTATTACCATCGCTGGGCTTATGGAGAACACCACTGTTAAAATTACCGATATAGCGGGCAACTTGGTTTACGAAACAAAATCAGTTGGCGGACAGGCTACTTGGGATGGGAAAAATCTTCGCGGTAGGCGAGTGGCAACAGGGGTGTACCTAATTCTTTGCTCCGATAGTAGCGGAGAGCAAACGGCCACAGCAAAGGTGCTGTTTGTAAACTAGGGTAACGCTGCAAAATCATCAAAAGTTTGTTATGCTGGCAAAATCAAGTGTAATAGCCCTCCACTCGGTAAGGTTTGGCGAGAAGAGCTTAGTTGCCTACGTTTACTCTGAGCAGTATGGACGGCTAACCCTTATGGTAAATAGCGCTTTTGGGAAATCAAAATCGGGCGGTAAGGCCATTTTTTTCCAGCCTCTAAGTATTCTCAGTACCGTTTTTTACCACTCCGATAAAAAGGGCATGCACCGGCTAAAAGAGGTAACTCCCAGTGTAACTTTTCACTCAATACCCTACGATCCTGTTAAACGGGCCATCGCCCTTTTCATTGGTGAAATTATATACCGAGTTGTTCGCGAAGAGGAGGAGAATCCGCCCCTATACATCTTTCTCAACAATACAATTCAGGTGTTGGATCTGCTATCAAAGGGTGCATCCAACTTTCACCTGCTATTCCTTGTACAGCTAACGCGATATTTGGGCTTCTCCCCAGGAAACTCATGGAGCACGCTTCGCCCGTACTTCGATTTTAAGAATGGACTTTTTGTGGCTAGCGAACCATCGCATCCACTATTCTTCTCAAGTGAGAATAGCGAGCTGTTGGGCAGGCTCCTTTCCATCTCGTACAACGATGTTGCCGACATTGGGTTAAGCCATAACCAGCGCAATGCCTTTCTCGATGCCCTGCTTAGCTTCTATGCTGTGCATATAAGTGGTATGGGGGGGGTTCGATCGTTACCTGTGCTTACCCAAGTTTTTGAGGATTAGCAACCTTCCTGCACAACTCTCTAAAACCTATTCAGGTTTGGCCTTAACTTTCCTTTGTGGGCTCACTGCTAGATGTATAATCATTTTGATTCAAGTCAATATGTTTCTAATCATTAATTGGCGATGTGGTTGTGTGCTAGTTTTATAGATGCTGTAAAAACTGGCATTTTGTTAAACAGCCCTAAATTATTGATGAACTCAAAGGCTATTGCTTTTCTTAACCCTTATTAATCCTAAATTTGCACTCCATTTTACATAAATGCTGTAATTGCAATGGCAAAACTTACAGGAATAGTAAATAACACGTCAATGGTTAACTTCATGTCGCAGCTAGCTGCTGATAATAATGCGGTTAACCTTGCAAATGATTTTAGCGACTTTGCTTGTCCCGATGGCCTTTTGGATGTACTCATATCGCACATCCGCGAGGGGCACAATAAGTACGCGCCAAGTGAGGGGATTGCTGAGTTGAGGAATGTTATCTCGGCATACATAAAGGAGTTTAGTGGTTACACATACGATCCCGAAACTGAGGTAACCGTAACCGCTGGTGCAACCCAGGCAATTTTTACCGCAATCTCATCTATTGTTAGAGAGGGCGATGAGGTAATTGTTTTTGAGCCCGCTTACGAGACATACATCCCAGCAATTGAGTCCAAGGGCGCACGCCCCGTTTTTATTCAACTCAAGGCTAACGACTTTTCCATTGACTGGAGCAACGTGCAGAAGATGATTACCACCCGCACCAAGCTCATAATTCTTAGTACACCTCATAACCTTAGCGGTGCTGTGCTTACCGACGAGGATTTTGATAAGCTGCAGAAAATAGTTAACGGTACTAAGATCAATGTCGTTTAGTTAAGGAAATCCTCTGAAATGCTTGATTTTATTGGCCTTG
>JABNAD010000679.1_pt1 | contig 17238 bp, 15 predicted proteins | sample 7240381 | NCBI WGS metagenome assembly JABNAD01 (sample SAMN11332834, study PRJNA596920) | anaerobic digester metagenome | biome: digested sludge; isolation source: digested sewage sludge-derived enrichment culture grown on H2/CO2 | place: Germany: Goettingen
CTCTTGACGTTGAGGGGGACGAAGAAGACTTCAAAAACATGGTTGTCGCAATTGAATTCGCTGCCGTAAGGCCGGAGGAGGACCACAACCATGCCGACACCTGAATATCACGCCCAGCTGTCTCCATCCTCGGCCAAGCGCTGGATCAACTGCCCTGCGTCTGTCCAGCTGAGCAAAGGCCTTGCGGACAAGCCCAGCGAGTATGCAGAAGCGGGCCGATTGGCTCACTCCATCGCTGAGTTGAAAGCACGGAAGCTGTTCACGATCATGCGCAAAAGTACCTACGCTGCGCAGCTTAAAAAGCTGCAGGCGGATCCGCTGTACGTGCCCGAAATGGACGGCTATACGAGCCTCTATGTGGAGACGTTGGAGCAGCACGCAATGTCGTTTCAGTCTGCGCCTTTTATCGCGCTGGAGACTTCCGTTCCCATCGGGCTGTTCACCGGCGAGAATAAAACGGATGGAACGCCCGCCACTGGCACCGCAGACTGCATACAGATTGCGGAAGATACCCTATGGGTTACAGATTACAAGAACGGTGCCGGCGTCCCGGTTAGTGCCGAAGAAAACCCGCAGATGATGACCTATGCGCTGGGGGCTCTGGCTATGTACACCATCATCTATGGTGACTCTATCAAGACGATCAAGATGACCATTGTTCAGCCTGCACTGCACAATGTATCCGATTGGCAGATTAGCAGGGAGGACTTGGAAACATGGGGGCGCGAAGTTCTCACGCCCGCAGCGCAAAGAGCAGTCAGCGACGATCCCGGAGAACCGTGCCCCGGCGAGTGGTGCGAAAAGGCCTTCTGCCCACTGCGGAACACCTGCCGCGCCAGAAGAGACAAGGTACTGGCCGTCGAGGCATTTGGCAAAAAGCTGCCTCCGATGCTGAGCGATGCCGAGGTGGGCGAGGCACTTAGCCGCGGCGCGGATTTGGTGAGTTGGTACAACGCCCTCAAGGACTATGCCCTGCAAGCTTGCCTTTCCGGCAAGGATATTCCCGGCTGGAAGGCCGTAGAAGGCCGGACATCCCGCGTATGGGACAACCTGGATGCGGCATTTGCGGACATGCAGTCCCGCGGTGTGGCGGAGGCCCTGCTTTGGGAGCGCAAACCCGTGACCGTAGCCGGATTGGAAAAGGCCGTCGGAAAAAAGTCGTTCGCCGAAATGTCCGCAGGGCATGTGACAATCCAGCCCGGAAAACCCACGCTGGCGGAGGCCAGCGACAATCGCCCTGCATACAACGCCGCAGCGCAGGCGTTTAATTCGACCAATACTTAATTTAAAGGAGACATACATCCATGAATGCTAACACTTTGACCATCGGCGAAGTTCGCCTGTCCTACTGCAATCTGTTCCAGCCTAAGCCCCCGTTCAATAACCCGCAGGGAGATCCGAAGTTCTCCACGACCGTTCTGTTGCCTAAGAGCAACACTGCCGCCAAGGCGGCTATTGATAACGCGATTAACGCCGCAATCAACACCGGCATTGCCGCGAAGTGGAACGGTGCCAAGCCGCCCATGATTGCGATCTGTGTCCATGACGGCGACGGCCCCCGGCCCAGCGATGGTGAACAGTTTGGACCCGAGTGCAAGGGCATGTGGGTATTCACCGCATCCTGCAAGCCCGATCGTCCGCCCTTTGTGGTTGATGGCAACGTTCAGCCCATCATCCAGAAAAGTGAGATTTATTCCGGCGTGTTCGGTAATGTCAACGTCAGCTTCTTTGCCTATAACAGCGGCGGCAAGAAGGGAATCGGCTGTGGCTTGAATGGTTTCCAGAAGACCCGCGACGGAGAGCCCTTGGGCAACTCCGTATCTGCGGCAGAGGCGTTCGGCGCGGTCGCACCGGCGTATCCTCAGCAGGCCGCCATGCCCGCCGCCCCAGTATACCCCCAGCAGGCTCCCACTTATGCGACTGTGCCGCCTGTGCAGCCCGTCGCTCCGGTATACCAACCTCAGCCGATCCAGCCGCCCCAGCAGTGGGCACCGAACCCTCTGACCGGACAGCCCATGCCCACGGGAACGCCGATTATGGGGATTTAATACAAGCGCAAGGAGCCCCTTCGGGGGCTCCACCTTTCAAAGGAGGCCACCATGCACCACCTTTCTATTGATATCGAGACATACAGCCCGGAGCCAATCGGCAAGACTGGGCTTTACAAATACGCGCAGCACCCAGATTTTCAGATCCTGCTTTTCGCATACAGTCTCGATGGAGCGCCCGTGCAGGTTGTGGATTTGATTTCGGGGGAAACAGTCCCGCGGGAGATCGCAGCCCTGCTATTCGACCCACAGTGCATCAAGCACGCGTTCAACGCCGCATTTGAGTGGTATTGCCTGAGCCGAGCTTTTTCCATGTCAGATGTGCAGGCTGCTGGCTGGCTTCCCCAGTGGCATGACACGCAAATGCACTCGCTGTACTGCGGGTACACTGCCGGACTGGACGCCACCGGCAAAGCTCTTGGGCTTCCAGAAGATAAGCAGAAGCTGACGACGGGAAGGGCGCTGATCAAGTATTTCTGTGTCCCATGTGCTGCGACCAAGACCAATGGCGGGCGGACCCGCAACCTGCCTACCCACGATCCGGCGAAATGGGAGCTGTTCAAGACCTATAACGGGCAAGATGTTGTGACGGAAATGGAAATCGAGCGGCGGCTCTCCAATTTTCCTGTTCCAGCTGCTGTGCAGCGACAGTGGGAGCTTGATCAGATCATCAACCTGCGCGGCGTTGCCGTGGATCTTCCACTTGTAGACGGGGCGCTCTGGTGTGGGCAGACCACGCATGATGCTCTGGTCGGCGAAGCATCCTGCATTTCCGGACTGGACAATCCAAACAGCGTCTCCCAGCTGATCAAGTGGATGGAAACCGAGACGGGGGAAGAACTCGCAGATCTGCGCAAGAATACTGTAAAGGACATGCTCGACCGCGGCGTATCCAGCGATGCCGCGACTCGAATGCTGGAGATTCGGCAGGAGCTGGGCAAGACCAGCACCAAAAAATACAACGCTATTGAGATCTGCGTTTGTACGGACGGTCGTATCAGAGGGCTGATGCAGTTCTATGGAGCCAACCGTACAGGACGGGAAGCTGGGCGGTTGGTGCAGGTGCAGAACCTGCCTCATGACACCGTACCTGCCGAACAGTCCGCACGGGAGCTGGTCAAGGCTAAGAATCTGGACGGCCTGAAAGCGATCTACGGCAGCATTCCTGTGACGCTGGCGGCGCTGATCCGCACTGCACTGATTGCAGCTCCCGGCATGGCCTTTGTGGACGCTGACTTTTCCGCTATCGAAGCCCGCGTGATCGCGTGGCTGGCGCAAGAAAAGTGGGTGCTGAACGTATTCAGCACCCACGGCAAAATCTATGAGGCCACAGCGGCTCAGATGTTCGGTATCCCCATCGACAAGATTAAGAAGGGGAATCCAGAGTACGAGTACCGTAAGAAGGGCAAGGTGGCTACGCTGGCGCTGGGTTATCAGGGAGGCCCCGGGGCGCTGGTCAACATGGGGGCCATCCGCAGCGGGCTGACAGAAGACGAGCTGCCAGATATCGTGCAGCGCTGGCGCAGTGCCAACCCCGCTATCGTGCAGTTCTGGTACGACGTTGAATCAGCCGCTTACCGGGCGGTCACCTCCGGAGCATCTACCCGCGTAGGGCCGGTTGTGATTGGACGGGAATTCGATCCGGACAATCAGCTGGACTTTATGATAATCCTTCTACCGTGCGGAAGGAAGCTATACTATGCACGTCCACATATTGGGAAAAACAGGTTCGGGCGCGACAGCATCTGCTACTATGGGCAAAACCAGACCACGCACAAGTGGGAGGCGGTTGAAACATACGGTGGTAAGTTGGTGGAGAACATCACGCAGGCTGTGGCGCGGGACTGCCTGTTTTATGCCATGGAGAATCTGGAAGCCTCCGGGTACCGCATTGTTTTTGATATCCACGACGAGGTGGTACTGGAAGTGCCGGAAAAGCTGGCCGATCTGGACAAGGTTGTGGAGATTATGTCCCGGCCCATCCCATGGGCACCCGGCCTGCCGCTGAACGCTGACGGCTGGGTGGATACTTACTTTAAAAAGGACTAAAAAGAGCGCCCTGCAAAAGCAGAACGCTCTTTGGTGGGAAGTTTGGGAGTCGAACCCCGGGGTATACCATTGCACCCCTGCATTATCTGTTATCTGTATCTGTGAGAATCTCGGTGTTTCAGGCTATACTTCCCGGCGATACCCCTACCCACCATAACGCACTTTTTGTTCATGCTACCACGCCTTTCATCTAAAAACTGAAGGGTCATTCCCGCAGAAGCAAGAATGAGGGACAGCACCTGAACAGAGAACCCACAAGATGCAGCAGATAATACAAGAGACGCAATCAAATTTATACATGTAAACCGTACTCCGAATAAGAGCGGCTGTCAATAGATTATTAAAGTGAAAAAGCGAAGGTCTTATCTGTTGCCCTACACGACAGTAGTTGAATAATAGTAATTTAGTCGGGATCAATATCTTGAATGAGTGTTGGAGGAACTATCGTGCATACCCAATCAGGCTCTTTAAACTTGAGACTAAAAGTCTGGTTGTATTTTCTTCCCTCCCGGTCGAGATACGAAAGCATAATTTTTTCAATAAATCCGGGACTCTTTGGTACTAGTAGTGTATATCGCCCTTTATCCGTACGATCCGGAACCAAATGGCCAATATAAAATGACGACATCCGAATATCAATAGCTGGACCCGATCCAATATTAACTATATCACAATCCAGTTGTGAAAAGTTACGGGGATCGGAAAGGTAATATTCTCCATCATTATTAAGCATTATTGTATGCTTTCCAGATGAACCAGCTACTGATAGCCAGCCTGTTATATTAATGTTTATAAACGGAAGCGATTGAAGCCTCATTTGTTGTTTCATTAATTCTTTTGTTTCTACATTCTGCTTTTGAATTTGATTGTTTTGTTCTTGAATCTGCCGATTTTGTTTGTTGTTTTGATAATAAGTAAAAGAAAAGGCAACCAGCGTTGCTAAAACGCCAAGTGCGCTCCCTGCATAAGACCCCCAAAAGCCAAGCCAGCTAGTATTGTCCAGACTAGGAGCTGAAGTAAGATTCCAAGATTCCAACCCCTTGTTTATGACAACAGGTGCTGTGATAACGAGTAATAGTAACATTAGAAAGTCAATAAATGGATTTAGATACCAAGGATCTTTATGTTTATCGCCCATACAGCCTCACCTCAAATTGTTTATTTCTCCATAATATCCCCAATTTCCCCATCTGTAAAGGAGTACCCCTCCATGATGATAAATGACCGAAAAATAATAATCAGCCCCGGCGCCAGCCGACAGGCCAAGGTCTGGACACCGCTGACGCTGCTGATCTCCGAACTATATGCCAAACTGCAGACGCCCGCCCGGGGGCAGGAGACGCTGGACGCCTACATGTCGATGCCCAAGGCGCAGCAGGACGCGCTAAAGGACGTGGGTGGCTTCGTCGGCGGAGAGATCGTTGGCGGTCGCCGTAAGGTGGGCTCTGTGCGTGGCAGGGACGTCCTGACCCTCGACCTTGACCACATTCCCGCAGGGCAGACAGACACCGTCCTGCGGCGCGTGGACGGGCTTAGCTGTGGATACTGCGTCTACTCTACCCGCAAGCACTCCCCGGCGGCGCCGCGACTGCGCATCGTCGTGCCGCTGGACCGCACGGCCACGCCGGACGAATACGAGGCCATTGCCCGGAAGCTGGCGGAGATGATCGGCATCGAGATGGCTGACCCCTCAACCTTTGAACCGTCCCGGCTCATGTACTGGCCTAGCTGCTGCGCCGACAGCGAATATGTCTATCAGGCCGGGGACAAGTCCCTGCTGTCCGCCGATGGAATGCTGGCCCTGTATGCAGATTGGCACAACGTCGCCACATGGCCGCAGGTGCCGGGGGCGGAGAAAGCCCCCAAGCGCCTTGCTGCGAGGCAGGGCGACCCGGAGGAAAAGCAGGGCGTGATCGGCGCGTTTTGCCGTACATACGACGTGCTGCAAGCCATGGAGGCGTTTCTCCCGGGTGTCTACGAGCCTGTACCGGGTTTTGACGACCGCTACACCTATACCGGCGGCAGCACCACCGGTGGCGCGATTCTTTATGACAATGGCAAATTCCTGTTCTCCCATCATGCCACGGATCCCTGCGGAGGCCGTCTGGTAAACTCTTTTGATCTGGTTCGTCTCCATAAATTCGGAGATCAGGACGACGACGCGGCGCCCGGCACATTTACGAATCAGCTGCCCAGCTATAAATCCATGTTGGATTTGTGCAAGCATGATGGCGCCGTTTCTAATTTGCTAAACAAAGAGCGTGGCGTGGAAATTCTGGAGGCGTTTCAGAAGACCGGTCAGCCAACGCAGGCCAACGACGCCGAACTGGCCATGTTTCTCGGCGGGCTGAAAGGTGAGGTGTTAACGACTGATGTTGTCCGCCGGCTGCTGGAACTTTTGGGTATCCAAATCAAACTGAACGAGGTTACGTGGCATGTGGAGCTGTCCGGATACCCTCGGACATGGTCCAGAGCCAACGCGGAGAATCTGCTGCCGGTACGGCTGCTGGACCACCTGCGCCTTGCAGGCGTGAAGGGGGCAGCAAAAAACACGGTTGCGGACTGTCTGGATGTGATCGCCGAGGAAAACCGTTTTAATCCCGTGATCGAGATGTTTCAATCGACGCAGTGGGATGAGGTAGATCGTGTGCCGGAGCTTTACGATATCTGGGGAGTCAAGAGTCCGTTATCCCAGACGCTGATCCGAAAGTGGCTTCTCCAATGTGTGGCCATGGCCTACAACGACGAATACAGCCCGCAGGGTGCGGACGGCGTGCTGGTTCTCCAAGGAGATCAGGGCGTGGGCAAAACCAGTGCCCTGCGTCAGCTGGTGCCGCTGCCGCGGATGTTTAAAGAGGGCGCCAAGCTGGATCTACGGGTCAAGGATACCTATATGCAGGCGCTGAATGCGTGGATCTGCGAACTGGGCGAACTGGACCGCACCACGGCGCGGGACAGCGCGGGCTTGAAAGCCTTCCTCACACAGGACATGGATGAATACCGGACGCCCTATGCCAAAAAGGCTGTGCAGCGGCCTCGCAGGACGTCGTTTTGCGGAACGGTGAACCCCGGGGAATATCTGATTGATGATACCGGAAACCGCCGATTCTGGACGGTCCCGGTGAATCGTATCGACCTTTCCCGGCTCTTTGCCATCACCAATGATTGGAGGCGGCAGCTGTGGGCGCAAATGGCGGCAGAGTATCAGGCACTGCCGGGGAGTTTCCGACTGAACGGAGACGACCGCAAACTGCTGGAAGGCGTCAACGTGGAGCATACGCGCTCTCTGGACTTTGAGGACGAGCTGCGGGATCTGCTGAATTTTGATCTGGACCCGGTGCAATGGGGGGAGTTTACCTCGGCGCAGGTGGCGTCCAAACTGGAAGCAAAGCCCCCAGCGAACCGCCTTGGCCGTGTGCTGGCGAAGCTGACGGCGGAGGATCAGAGAATCGGTGTGAGACTGCTGGATGGCCGAAAAGTATATCGCCTTCCGCTGCTTAGTAATTGTGTGCTTTCGACTTTTCCAACGGAGAAAAAGGAAGTGGAGCACCAATAAATCTACCCCACTTTTGCAGTGGAGTAGGCAAGTGGGGCAGTGGAGTAGGAGTGGAGTAGATTTATTGGTGCTCCACTTCAATAAAGACACTGCGGTGCAGCAGTTACAGACTGAATCAGTGGAGCAGTGGAGTAGATTTACTATTCTTAATTATAGCGATGTATATATAAAAACGTACACACGTATACAGCGTGCGCACGCACGTATAGGATTTTGCGCACTGCTCCACTTCCCCGAAAAAGGAGAAAAACAGTGAAAGAAAGCCAAATTGAGGCCAAGCTAGGGCGGATGGTGCGCACCGGCGGCGGCTTGTATTTTAAATTTGTTTCGCCGGGGAATCCCGGTGTGCCGGATCGGCTGCTGGTGCTTCCGGGCGGCAGGATCGTGTTCGTGGAGCTGAAGACGGAGATCGGGCGGCTGGCCGCGATCCAGAAATGGCAGATTGCAGAGATGGAAAAGCGCGGGGCGGATGTCCGCGTGCTGAAAGGGATGGATCAGGTCAATGCTTTTGCAAGGGAGGTGCGGTTGCATGAAGTTCATACCCCATCCGTATCAGCGCTACGCGATTGAGCGGATCATTCAGGATCCGGCAATAGGGCTCTTTCAAGATATGGGCCTTGGGAAAACTGTGGAAGCCCTAACGGCGATCAACGACCTGCGGTATAACCGCTGGGCAGTATCGCGGGTGCTGATCGTGGCGCCAAAAAAAGTCGCCGAAGCGACGTGGCAGAACGAGGCGGAGCAGTGGGATCACCTAAAGCACCTGCGGATTATTTCCGTGCTGGGGACAGCCAAACAACGGATCAAGGCGCTGTATACACCCGGCGACATCTGGACAATCAATCGGGAAAATATTCCATGGCTGGTGGATTACTACAAGCAGGACTGGCCATTTGACATGGTGGTTCTGGATGAGTCCAGCAGTTTCAAGAATCCGCAGGCAAAACGGTTTAAAAAGCTGAAATTGGTTCGTAGCCGAATATCCCGCATTGTGGAGCTGACGGGTACTCCAGCGCCAAACGGCCTTGAAGATCTTTTTGCACAGGTCTACCTGCTGGACGGGGGAGAGCGGCTGGGGAGGACAATGACCAGCTACCGGGAGCAATTCTTCACGCAGGACTACGCCCATCCGGGGCAGCAGTACCGGACCTATTCACCGCAGGATCACGCGGACAGCCGTATTCAGGATGCGATTGCGGACATCTGTGTCAGCATGAAGGCGGAGGACTATCTGACCCTTCCAGAGTACATTGAGGATATTGTTCCTGTGGTTTTAGATCCGGCAGCAAAGAAGGCCTACGACAAGCTGGAAAAGGACATGTTGTTGGAAATCGACGAGGACACGATTACCGCCGGCAGCGCCGCGGTTCTGACTAACAAGCTGCTGCAATTGTGCGACGGTGCTGTTTACGACGCTGACCGGCGCGTGACGGAGATCCATCAGTGCAAGATCGAGGCTTTTCTGGAGATCATTGAGCAGCTGCACGGCGAACATGCACTGGTGTTCTACAACTTCCAGCATGACCGTGATCGCATTGTGAAAGCGCTGAAAGGCTCTAAGCTGCGTGTTCGGGTCTATAAGGGGCCTGAGGATGAAAACGACTGGAATGCCGGAAAGATTGATATCCTTCTCGCCCATCCGGCCAGCTGTGCATACGGGCTGAATCTGCAAAAGGGCGGGCACCATGCGATCTGGTTTGGTCTGACGTGGAGCCTTGAACAATACCAGCAGGCGAATAAGCGACTGCACAGGCAGGGCCAGCAGCACCCGGTCATTGCGCACCACCTGATCGTACAGGAGAGTGTGGATGTGGATGTTATGGCGGCCCTGCAAGCCAAAGGCGATACACAAGAATGCTTGATGCAGGCGCTGAAAGCCAGAATAGAGAAAGCGAGGAAGTAATGGGAAGAAGCAGGGAATACGCCCTAAAGGAGCCGATGTACCAGACCGCGCCGCCGAAAAAGAAGCGCGTACCATGCAACCGTGCCGCACCAAGCCGGAGCCGCCGGAACGTTCATAAAAAAGCAGCCCCATTTCTGAGGCTGCCAAAAGGAAAGAGGAGGTCTGCATATTTTTTTGGAGACTAGAACCCATGGATTATGGAGCTGCGGCTATGCTGATTGCCGCACGTTATAGTATATGCGAGAAGACGCAGGAGGTGCACGATTGAGCAGAAAACCAGTTTTACCGTATGACGTTCGGCAGGAATGCCTTTGGATAGTTCGTGGTTACGAGCGCCGGGTGAAAGCGTACCATGAGGCGCGACGGGAGATTATAGACGGTACGGCCTGCAACTTCACGGATACAAAAGCCACAAAGGATAAGCCAAGCATTCGGTCGTTCATGCCGCATTCTGGAGGAGACGGGCGACCGGCAGAGAGCAAAATGGAACAGTTGGCCGCTATTGAGGACTGGCCAGAGACGCAGCGGATGAGGGCGGTAGAGCAAGCGAAGCTACATATCGGACTGGATATCCAGAATGATGAATTGCGGCAAAGGCTGGCGGAAGGGATTCTGCTGAACTGTGAGAGCCACAAAAGATATCCGTATATGCTTTTAAACCTTCCGGGAGTCAGCGAACACGGGTTTAAGCGAAGGAAGGAAAAATTTCTGATAGAAATCGCGGAATTTCTTGGCATACTTTGAAAAATGGGCCACGAACCACTTTTAAAAGGCGTAATATGTCAGTATGGGAATCCGATGGGAGCCGTCTGAAACACGGCGGCTCCCGCTACATGCAGAGCAGCCAACAGGCTATGTGGGTCAACACCACGGCTTTGCACCATAATCCTTCATCACCTCGGTCTGTTGTCCCGAATATAATGGGGCGGAAGGTGGGGATGAAATTGTTTTCTAAAATAACAAATCCAGAAATCTTCATCTACGATGGAGAGACAGGCGAACCTATATCTCAGACACAGTTCAGTCTATCTCTTGAAGCAGAGCGGGCATTACTCGGTCTGGTAAATTACAATATAATCCCGCCAAGGCTTTTGCTGCTCGATCTGAAATTCAAACCCGCACAGAACTACATTCCGCCGTCGCTGAGCGGACCGGTTAAGCGCATAGGGGTCATTAAGGGGCTGTTTACGGACGCTTACTCCGGAGAACTGATACCAGTGGAAATACGCATCAGATACGACGCAAGAGCTAGGGGAAATCTTCAAGGGGGAGCGTACTTTTTTGACAGCGTAGAATATAGCAACATAGAATTAGAGGAAGTCATCTATTAACAAGACAGCCGTCCTTCTGGGCGACTGTCTTGTTTGCGGTCACAAGTGGGTATAGTCTGTGCTGATGTATGTAGGCCGGGGTGGGAGCCCAGTGATGGGCAGTTTTAAGCGAAGAGAGGTGAGGTTGTGGGCAGACCCAGAAAATTCAAAAGCGTCAATGCGCTCGCCGATGCATGGGAGGAATACAAAGCCTATTGTGATAATCAGACGGTACTCACCCATGATTTTTCCTCAAAAAACAGTGAGTTTGTGAGCGCTGAGCTGAAGCGCAGTATCACCTATACCATCGAGGGGTTTTGCGTATTCGCAGGAATATCCCGGGCAGCATTCTATGAGCGTTATACAGAAAATGAGAAGTTTGCTGACATCGTCACGCGTATGCGAGAAGAATGCGAAATCGATGCCCGCAAAAAGTTTGAGCTTCAGATGGTCCCATCCCAGCTGGCGGGCCTGTGGATGTCCAAGTACGGCTACACCACGAAAACGGAGTCGAGTGTCAGTGGCGGTGTGCCTGTTCAGATTGTGGATGACTTAGATGGCTAAGCTGTCGGAGATCATTGCGCCGGCATTTGCTCCGGTCCACGCCGATATCAAGCATCATGGGCATACCCACTACTGGCTGCCCGGCGGCCGTGGTTCCACTAAGTCATCTTTTGTCGGTATTGAAATCCCCCTGGGCATCATGCGTGATGCTGCGGCCGGTGAGTTCACAAATGCGGTTGTTCTGCGCCGGTATGCGATTACACTTCGAGAGTCCGTGTATGCTCAACTCCTGTGGGGGATCAACACGTTGGGTGTCACCGACTTCTGGCAGGCCAGCGTATCACCAATGCAACTGACTTTCCTCCCAACCGGGCAGAAGATCATATTCCGCGGCGCCGATGACCCCATGAAGGTCAAGTCTATCAAGGTTGACAAAGGTTATTTCAAATATGGCTGGTACGAAGAGTGCAATGAGTTCGAGGGCGAGGAGAAAATCCGATCCATCAATCAGTCCCTGATGCGCGGAGGCATTGCCTTCGCGTTTTTCTATACCTTCAACCCGCCCAGGTCTGCCCGGAACTGGTGTAACCAGTATGTCGCCAAAGAGCACCCTGACACGCTGGTGCAGCACTCTACCTATCTGACTGTGCCGGTTGCATGGCTGGGCGAGCAGTTCATCATTGAGGCCGAACACCTGAAGGAGGTCAACCAGACCTCCTATGAGCATGAGTATCTGGGTGTTGTGACGGGCACCGGCGGCGAGGTGTTTGACAATGTAACGACCAGAGCCATTACGGACGATGAACGCAAACGCTTTGACAACATCCGCCGTGGGCTTGACTGGGGTTATGCAACAGACCCGTTCGCCTACAACGAGTGCCATTACGATAAGACCCGCCGGAGGTTGTATCTTTATCGGGAACTGCACAAGGTGCGACTCTCTAACCGTGTGGCCGCGGAGAAGGTTCTCCCCTGGGCGGGGTCAGGTAAGATCACCTGCGACAGCGCGGAGCCGAAAAGCATCGCGGAGGTCAAGGACTATGGCCTGCATGTTGTCGGTGCCAAGAAAGGTCCTGACAGTGTCGAGTATGGCATTAAGTGGCTTCAGGACCTCGAGGAGATTATCATCGACCCCTATAGCTGCCCAGAGACGGCAAAAGAATTCACGGGATATGAGTTGGATAGGGATAAGGACGGCAACTTCAAGGCCGGTTATCCGGATCACGACAACCACCACATCGACGCTGTGCGATATGCCTGCGAAAATGATATGAAGCGCCCAGGCGTTAAAATTTTGAGGTGAAAGAATGCAGCTGACACAAACAGAACTGATCAACGCAGCTCTGAGCGATCCTGCCAGGGCTCCGATGAAGCTCAACCAGATTATTGGTGCTGAAATCAGGGAATTCATGAGCTCGCCGCATTATGACGAACTGCAAAAGGCAGAGAGTTACTACCGGAATCGTTCAGACGTGCAGAGTAAGGCGAATGACCTGAAGGAACGCTCCAACACAAAAATTGAGCACTCTATTTATCGTCGGCTGGTAGATCAGAAGGTTCGATACCTTCTTTCACGGCCATGGTCGGTGTCCTCGGAGGACAAAGCGTATGGGGAGCAACTGGATGCGTTATTTGATAGCAATTTCCGCCGTAAGATTCGCCGCATGGGAAAGAGTGCAGTAAAATCGGGGGTTGGTTGGCTGCAGCCATATCTGGACGGCGCGGGTCAGCTGGCCTTTATGCTGCTTCCGGCCACCGAGGTCATACCACTCTGGGCAGATGGGGAGCAAACGAAGCTGGATGGCTTCATTCGCTTTTACCGGCAGGTGGTTTACATCGGAGATGCCCGCACAGAGGTCACCCGGGCAGAATATTGGAATTCAGAGGGTGTACGCCGGTTTACCGATGACAATAGCTCCGGGTATTTTCACGAGGATGACTTGGCGCCGGAGGCACACTTCCAAATTGGAGACCAGCCGTATAACTGGGCAACGGTGCCGCTAATCTGGCTGCGCTACAATGATGAAGAATTGCCGCTGCTGCGCTTTGTGCAGGAGTTGATCGATGATTATAACTGGCAGACCTCTGTGACCTCTGACGTGCTGCGCGACGTTGCCAAATTCATTTTTGTGCTGCGGAACTACGGCGGTGCGGACATTGAGCAATTTGTGACGGAGTTGCGCCGCAGCCTCGCCATCCAGGTTGACGGTGACGGCGGCGTGGATACCATCAAAGCCGAGGTTGATGTGGCGGCAGTCCTATCATTCTTAGACAAGGAGCGCCGCGACCTGTATGAGTTTGCCGCTGCCGTCGATACCAAAGACCCCGACCTCGGGAATGCATCCGGAAAGGCCATCGGGTTCCGGTACATGGACTTGGATTCCGACTGCACGGATCTAGGTGCGGAGCTGTCAGCCTCCTTTGAGCGATTAAAGCCATTTATCGACACTTGGTTGCAGGCCACTGGCAAAGGCGACTTTACCGCATCGGACTTCGATATCGTTTTCAACAAAGATATGCCCATCGATGAAACGGAGATCATCGCCAACATCAATACCAGCGCTCAGCTGCTGTCCAAGCGGACACTGCTGGAAAACCATCCCTGGGTAACGGACGTTGATAAGGAACTGGATGCGATCAGAAAAGACCGCGAGGAGAGCATGAAGGAATACGGTGACGGCCTCTTTGAGGATCCGGACGCCGCAAAAGGCGGTGAGCTGAGTGGCGCAAAGAAGTAAAGAATACTGGCTCGCACGCTCAATCCAGAGGGAGCAGGAGGCATATCTCCGCGGCGCAGCACTCTCGCAGCGGTTGTTCTCCGAATATGACCGTTCTGTAAGGGCCCTGCGCAAATCCATTCAGGCGTTCTACGGTAAGTACGCAACGGAACACGGCCTGAGTTATGAAGATGCCATGAATGTGCTCACCCGCCGGGAGGCGCAGGAGTGGAAGGCGTCTTTGGCAGAATACGTGGCGCAAATCAATGCAGCATCGGATCCGAAGGCCGCTGCGGAGCTGACCGCCCAGCTAGACGCGCTTTCCATCAACAGCCGGATATCCCGGCTGGAGGCCCTGCTCGGCGAGACGCAGGCCCAGATGGATATGCTCTATGACCGATGCCTTGGTGAGATGCGCCAAGAGTTTGGCGAGGTGTATGCCGAGAGCTATTACCAAAAGCATTTTGACCTGCAAAGCCGCGCTGGGTGGATCAATGAGATATCCAAGCTGACGCCTGGCATGATTGAGGATGCCGTATCGTATCCCTGGTCTGGGGCGATGTTCTCTGACCGGCTTTGGCAGAACAAGTCCGCACTGCTGTTCAATATGCGTGAGACCATCACGCAAAGTCTGATTCAGGGCAAGAGTTTGCCGGAGACCTCAAAAGCGTTGGCGGCAAAAATGGGTCAATCCTACAAAGTGGCTGAGCGGCTGGTGCGCACAGAAACTAACCACATTCACAACCGGGCAGATTTGGACGCATATGTCGCCGCCGGTATTGAGGAATATGAGTTCATGGCTGCGTTGGATGCCCGTACCTGTGAGGAGTGCGGTGCGCTGGACGGTCAACACTTCAAAATCAAAGATGCTATGCCAGGCACGAATTTCCCTCCAATGCACCCCAATGACCGATGCACCACTGTGGAGTATGACCCGGAAGACGCCGCTGACTGGGCACAGTCCGGTGAAAAGATGCCGGCGGATATGTCCTATGAGCAGTGGCTTGAAAAGCAGAATTTGAGCGAACAGCAGACATCATCCGGCGGTACGCCAATCACGGACAAGGCGGTTGAGCGGGTTCCGCGTGTCGTCCTCGAAGGCTATACGCCTGATCAGGCAGATTACATTCAGGCGCAGCATAAAGAGCTTCTGCGGACAGCCAGAGACTCCAATGGCGGAAACGAGGTCGCCTATGCCTTTTCATCCGACCTGTCGCGTCGGAATATCTCTCTTGGTGGTGGGCAAGATGTTACCCCAAGCATCACTGGACTTGGAGACAAGGTGTTTGTCATGCACAATCACCCACAGGGCAGCAGCTTTTCCTCGCAAGATATTGAATTTTTCATGTCTGCTGAAGAGGTGTCTGCGCTCAGTCTTGTCACAAACACGGGAAGCGTGGAAATATTGACAAAAATGACCGGCTATGATAGAGTAAAAGCTGGTACAGAGTACACGCGGGCATTGAAAAAAGTTTCCGATTTTACGTCACAAAACCAGATGAGAAAGGCGGTGGACACATGGATTTCAAAGATGGAAAAAGCCGCGATGATTCGAGTTTCCCGAAGCGGGTGAAGTTGGACGGAACCCCAGCGGACGCCGCAGAGTCTGCAAAGTCCTTTATACGGGATTTTGAAGCAAAATATGGAGAAGTAAGTCCTGAAGAATAGACCACCTTCCGTTAAGGATGGTGGTTTTTTCATGCCCATTTTCAAATAGCAGTTGATTCAGCCGCCTACGGGCGGTTCTTTCATACCATTTTGGGCCTCCCGTCCCTGACCAACGGGAACGGCAATGAGCGTGGAAGTCGCTATACAAACAGCCAGAGAGGAGCAACAACATGATTACCGAGAGTATCAAGACCCTGTTGGGGGAAGACCTGGCCGCACAGGTGGACACGGCGCTGAAAGGCAGGGGCAAAGACGGGAAGGACGTTGATCTGGTGGTTGGCAATGACGGCAGTTTTGTGCCGGTCGACAAGTATGACGGCGAGAAGCGTCGCGCCAATGCAGCTGAAACTGCCCTGAAGAATGCCGCTGACGCGGTGAAGGAGCTGGGAGGCTCCGGAGACCCTGCTAAACTCGCCGACGATGCCAAAACGGCCAAAGAGGCCATCGACGCCCTGAAAAGCAACAACAAAACGGAGATTGCAAAGATCCGGAAAGAGACGGCACTGCGCATGGCTCTGGCGGATCAGGTTCACGACCCCGCAGATGTCATGGGCCGTCTGGACATGGGTAAGATCGAGGTTGCCGAGGACGGAAGTCTGAAGACTGATCTGACCGAAATGCTGAAGCCTATTCAGGAGAGCAAGCCCTATCTCTTTAAGGAAAAATCTCCCGCGGAGCCCCCTGCACAGCCGCCCATTAAAGGCGCACTGCCTGCCCCTCCGGCCCCCGGCACACCTCCGAAACAGTACACCATGGAAGAACTGAGCAAGCTGTCCATGGATGAATATGCGGCGTACCGTGCCCAACAGGCCGGATTTCCCAAAAACTAAACTTTAAAAGGAGCGAACAATTATGGCAAACACTTTTTTGACTCCCGACATCATCGCTCGTGAAGCGCTGATTGTGCTGGAGAACAACCTTGTCATGGCGAACCTGGTTCACCGTGACTATTCCGATGAATTTGCTCAGGTTGGCGATACCGTAACCATTCGCAAGCCTGCCAAGTTCATTGCGAAGAACTTTACCGGCAGCATTTCCCGGCAGGACGCGTCTGAAGGCAGCGTCCCTGTCAAGATTGACCGTCATCGTGACGTGTCTTTCTCTGTGACCTCCAAGGAGCTCACTCTTGATATCAAGGACTTCTCTACGCAGCTGATTTCCCCCGCTATGCGCGCCATTGCCCAGGCGGTGGATGAGGATTTGCTGAACGAGGCAGCCAATGTGACGGCCTCCGTGTCCGGTACCGCATCTCCCACCAATCTGGCGGACATTGCAAACCTGTCCAAGACGCTGGATATTGCCAAGGTTCCCATGGATCAGCGCCGTCTGGTTCTGGACCCCAATCACAAGTATCGGTACGCCCTGACTGACAACCTGTCTAAGGTGGCCTATGCAGGCACCGGCGAGACCCTGCGTAATGCAGAGCTTGGCCGCCTGTATACCCTGGACACCTACATGGACCAGAATTGCCCCGGCTCTCTGG
>JABNAD010000680.1_pt1 | contig 17222 bp, 12 predicted proteins | sample 7240381 | NCBI WGS metagenome assembly JABNAD01 (sample SAMN11332834, study PRJNA596920) | anaerobic digester metagenome | biome: digested sludge; isolation source: digested sewage sludge-derived enrichment culture grown on H2/CO2 | place: Germany: Goettingen
GGTGGTTTATTATTTCGCTCGCTTTGCGTGCTCAACAGACTAAAGTCTAAATTAATCAAATCAGCCGCCATCTGGCTGGGCGCCACCACGACCACCGCCGTCGACGTATTGCTCGCTCCGGCTGCCAATGACTTAATTGTCTCAGAAACGGTGGGATTTTTGGCGCTCTCAGCGGTAATCGCCACTGAGCCAAGAACCTCTATGTTCTGGGCAAAAGCCATTTCATTCAGATAATCGTTATAGCCCCGACCATAGGTGTCATCAACAAAGATCGTTATCAGACTGTCGATCTGCTGGCCATTTTTAATGATCCGGGTGAGACCATCAACCTGACTTTTGTCGGTACCAACCATTCGAAAGAAGTGATCCGACAATGACAGTTCTCTGGCCGTTGCCGACGGACTGAGCAGCAGCATTCCATTGGTATTGGCGTAGTCCAGCACCGCCAAGGCTTCCTCACTGATCATCGGACCGATTACCGTTGTGATTCCGGAATTTTTCAGGTTTTCCAGTTCTGCCAGCGCGGTGCCCGGATCACTCTGGGTGTCACGGATTTCAAGCTCAATTTTTAGGCCCTGGTCGGCGAGGTAGCGGTTGACATACGGCAGTGTTGCCTCAAGGGCTTTGTTGGCAGCCGTCCCGGTGGCCTTCCAGGTACCGGTTTCCGGAAGCAGAACTCCAACCTTGATCGTCGCAAGATCCGTCACATCAGCCGTCTTTGGCAGCAACGCCGATGCCCCCATGGCCAACACAAAAACAAGCAATAGCGTAATGACTGATTTTTTCATTGTTCTCCTCTTTTCTTTTATTCAATACGTAATCGATTTTTCATCGTTCAACTTATTAGCCGAAACGAATTTAAAAACAGCGTTTTTGTCTCAATGGGCGATAACTGTCCGGTTTCTTCCCGAGTGCTTGGCCTGATAGAGGGCGTGGTCGGCGTGATTAATCAGGGCATCAAAATCAGTGGTTGTCTGATCACGTTCTGCCACGCCAATACTGACTGTCACCGTGATGCATTTTTCTCCAAATATCGTGGTCTTTTGTGCCACTGCTTTCCGGAAATCCTCAGCTTTTGCATAGGCCTTTTCAGCATCGGTGTTTAACAACACAACCGCAAACTCTTCTCCGCCAATCCGGCCGACAATGTCGGTACCCCGGAAGGCCTCCTTAAGCATCGCTGAAAAATTTCGAAGTACGGCATCGCCGCCATGATGACCATACGAATCGTTGATTTTCTTAAAAAAATCGATATCCATCATCAGCACTGACAACGTTTCCTGGACGGATCGGGCCTGCTGGTCGGCCTTTTCGGCACACTCCCTAAAGCGTCGTCGATTATTGAGACCGGTGAGTTCATCAGTATTGGCGATTTCTGTCAGCCGCTGTTTCAAACTTTCCCGCTCCGTGACATCTTCAAAGGTGATCAGATGACCAACAGTTTCTTTTTTGTTTTGAATACTGCGGGTGTTGATGTTAACATAACGGTCTTCTTTGGCAACACTGAAATGACAAACCTGATCCTCCGAATTCTTGATACGCTCCCACAAATCCGGATGTTTCGCCAACAGAATTTCCAATTGGTCTTCTTTTAGCGACGCATTGAACCAACTAAAAAACGTGATGCTGGCTTCGTTAAAGTCGACAACCCGATAAAAACGATTGACGAGAATCAGGCCAGCACTGCTATCCTCAAAAACCCGTTCCCGGGCCAGATCTTTAATTTCCAGAAAATTATAGCGTGTTAAGGATAAATTGATTAACAAAACACAGGGCGGCAAAATCAATGCCGTGTAGTCAATCCCGATGCCGAAAAGATTCACCGTTACCAACAGCAATGCCAGATATGGCAATACCGAAGCCAGCAGCAGTAGTCTGAACTGGATTCTTTCATCACCAGTGCTGTTTCGAAAACGCTGAAAATAAAACCAGGTACATAAAACCAGGGTAATCAACACATAGGCCGTCTGAACATAATACCAGGGGCCTTTGATCAACAACATGTAGTTGACCCCCATAAACTGATGAATCCCAATTTGGCTGTAATATAAATGATGCCAGTCGTTGGATAGGCGCAGCAGAAATGTGAAAATCGGAATGGCAAAGACCACCAGACCGCCAAATCCCTGGAAGAATTTGCCCTTGCCGGTGTACAACATGCTCACCATTAACCACAACGCCGGAAAAAACGGAATCCCGAAATATTGCACCTGATTCCAGAAATACATATCCTGAAGCGAGCTGGCATTGATTTCCACCAGATAACCCAGCAGATAAATCTGCAAGGTCAGACTGAGTGCCCCAAATGCCTTGGCATAGCTTGATTTACCCCGAACAAACGAATTGATAAACATAAAGGAAAGCAATAGAACCCCAATGTATAGATAAATACTGACAAATTTAATAATCATTTTTGCTTTTTAGACCTCCTGATCTGGTTCATTTGTCTGATGTGGCCTCTATCAAACGTACGATTATCCCACTTGGATTCGAACACATAAACAAGCGGGAGATGTCCCTACCAATTAAGATGAATTATACTTTAAATACTAACAAAGCACAAGAAATGAAAAAAACAGCGGTCAACCCAAACCCGCTGTTTTTCTTATCCATTATTGACTCAGTCCTGACTTGGCCGCATCTCTTTGTCTGGAACCATCGCTTCCTCCCGTACCCGGGACTTTTTACCAATCAGCCGCAATAGCGTTAATACCGCGCCAAACAGACAGATCGCTGCCGCTGTCGTATAAACGATTTGCATACCATTAATAAAGGCGCCATTTTGGCCAACCACATAATCGGTGACCCGGTAGCCCAACTCCCCGCTCATGCTGCCATAAAGCAAGGTGGTTGCCAATGCAATCCCACAAACCATCCCCATATTCCTTACCAGGGCATTGATGCTCCCGGCAATCCCCAACTGATGTCTACTTACCGTCGACATGATCAGGGAATTATTTGGCGACTGAAACAAGCCCATCCCCACTGATAAGATGACAATAAAAATAACCATGGTCATCAGGGAAGACTGCTCCGTCAGGGTCGCCATTAAAAATAAACCCAGACTGATCAGCAACAGACCGATGAAGGTTAACAATTCTGAGCCAATTTTATCAGAAACATGACCGCTGAGTGGTGCCAGAACGGTTAAAACCAAAGGGAAAATCATCATAACCAGCCCCGCCTGCTCCGGTGAGTAGATCATCACATCCTGCAGATAGAAGGGCTGAATAATACTGTTGCAGAAAAGCCCCACAAAGGTAATAAACGCACAAAAGATGCTTAGTGAAAATAATTTATTCTTAAAGATAGCCAAAGGAATCAAGGGGTTTTCCCGTTTTTTTTCGACCCTGATAAAGGCAATAAACGACAGGATTGAAACGATAAAGCCCGTTAGGATCAACGGATTTAAAAAGCCCAGACTGGGTACCTGCCCCAGGGCCACAAATAAGGGCACGATACTGAACATGAACAGAACTGCCCCCAGCACATCCAACCGCTCTGTGGTTTTTTTATTACTTCTTGGCAGCAGCTTAAGGGCAAAGAATAGAACCACTACCCCCACTGGAACATTGATCAGAAAGATATATTCCCAACTGGCGGCCCCGACAATGATGCCTCCCAATCCGGGGCCAACCAACGATCCCAGGGCTACGGATGTGCCGGTTAAACCCAGGGCCTTGCCCCGCTCAGTGGCCGGAAAAACCTGGGTGATAATGCCTTGATTATTGGCCATGGTTGCAGCGGCGCCAACCGCCTGAACAATCCGGGCACCAATCAGCACCGGAAAGGAACTGGTAATCCCACAGAGCAGTGACCCCAGGGTAAACATGGCAATACCAAAGGTGAAAATTCTGGTCTTGCCCAGCATGTCTCCCAGTTTTCCAAAGATCAAAATAATTCCGACAATAACAATCAGATAGCTGGTCACCACCAGCTGAATCTGTGCGGTATCGACATCCATTGCCCGGGCCATCTGAGGCAGCGCGACATTGACGATGCTGCTGTCCAGAGTTGCCATAAAGGTCGACATCACTACAATCAGCAGAATCGGCCATTTATTTTTTTCATAACTTTTTTCCATTTATTCCTCCTCGGCCCTGAGCTGCTGGGTTCGCATAAAGATTTTTTTCATCGCTACCAGGGTCACAGCCTTCTCTTCCGGGGTTAAATCGACTGAGATCAAGTCCACGATCTCCTGAATATCCCTGTGCATCTTGGGTAATACGGCTCTGGCTTTTTCGGTCAGATACAATTGATAGGCCCGACAATCCCCATCTTTACCGACTTTATAAACATATTCCAGCTCAATCAGCCGTTTAATCGTGCGGGTGGTCATGGCCTTGTCGTTGCCGATTTTTCGGCTGAGCTGATGAAGACTGACACCCTCATTTTTCTCCAGAATAAAAAGATAGGGCATTGAACCACTGCTTAAGCCATATTTTTTCATTACCTTGTCCAGTTGAATCTGATTATTGCGAAATATTTTATTATTGAGCATAATAAAATGCATGTTTTCAATTTCCAATTGTCCTACTCCTTCTAATATTGACTTGTCAACATTATTATAATTCCTTTGCGTTGAGTTGTCAACTTTTTGCCGACGTTTCCATATCTTGCTCAGCGATTCTTTGAATCTGATCGCTGCTACCGAATCATTCTCATAAAATATGTTACATGCTGTCTATTTTATCCACTTCTGATTATACTTCTCCCCATTGCAATAACGTCACAATGAATTAAATTCATTTAAAACAAAAAATTAAATTGAATTTACTAAAATGATTGGATATAATATTTGAGGTACGTAAGCAGATTCGATTGAATACCCAGGCTGTGAAGAGTAACAGCATCTACAAAACGTAGATCAGCGGTAAAATCATTCAAGGAAAAGTGGTGAAAAATGACCTGAATTATTGTTTAAACACATTTTAATTTATGATCAAAGGAGTATTACATGAAGTATGAAAAAACCTTGGTGTCGAGGATTCTACTGACAGTTGTTTTGCCTGTTGCTTTTATTTTTCTAGTAACCGTTGGCTTATCACTGTATGTCCTGAGCCTGAACTTCGACCAGTATTTTACAATCCCAAACAGCATAATCCTGATTTATGCACTCGGATTGCTTGTCATCGTTGGCGTGATTTTAGTGGGTTTTAATAAAACCTCGAACCAAATAACTCAGCTAACTAAAATTGCCAATCGCATCGTTGCCGGTGATGTCAACATAGACCATGAAGCAACACTGACCCACGACCAGCTGGGTCAATTAGGTTACACCTTAACGGAAATCGCCGGGAATATTAAATCTCAGGCAGATATTGCAAGCCGGATCGGTGTTGGTGATCTTTCCGTCACGATAACCCCAAAATCCGAAAAAGATCTGCTGGGGAACAGTTTGCAACGTATGCAAACCGCAATGGTAAATCTCGTCGATTATCTGGCAATGCTGCCAGAAAGCATCAAGCCAGGATTTGATTTGGATCAGAATCACACCGATGCTTTGGGTGGTGATTTCAAAAATGCGATCAACCGGACCAATCAGGCCATCGCAATACTGGCCTATGAAAAAGACTTCTATGCAGCAATCCTGGATGCTATGCCTTACCGTGTTACCGCTGTTGACAATGATTTGAAAATCACCTTTCTCAATAAAGCACTGGGTGACTTGATGAAAAAAACCGGCACTGCCGAACATCGGGAAGATATGTATGGTCACGCCTGTTCTGATTGTAATCTAGAGATCTGCAAGACTGAAAATTGTGGCGTTACTGCATTTAAAAAAAGCGGTCGAACCGAATACCCCTTTGAATTCAAAGGCCGCTATTATCGCATGGACACGGCTGCTATTCTTGATAAAGATGGCTCTACCATCGGCTATCTGGAAATCTCTCACGATACAACACCAAATGAAAGCGTAGCCCAGTACACCAAAAAAGAAGTACTCCGTTTGGAGCAAAATCTGGAACGATTATCACTCGGTAACCTGGATTTTGATCTAGACATTCAGATACCCGATGAATACACCCATGCCACCCACGAACAGTTTATGACCATCGAAAAGAACTTAATCTGTGTGAAAGAATCCATTGGTGATCTCATCGCTGATGCCACCCAGCTGACCCGAGCCGCAATTCAGGGCGAGCTGGAGGTCCGGGCCGATGAAACCCGTTTTAGTGGTTCCTGGCAAAAACTGATTAAGGGCATGAATGGAATCCTTGCAAAAATTTCAAAACCCATTAACGAAGTGGCGGCAGCATTGAATGATATGTCTGAAGGAAATTTAAACGCGACCGTAACTGGCACCTACAAAGGCCGTTTCGATGCCCTGAAAACCGCCGTCAACACCATGGGCAGCCGCTTCAGAACGGTCGTAACTGAAATTTCAGCTGTGACTGAAGAAATCGGCAACGGCAATCTGAGCATCGATGACATGCGTGTCTACCGAGGCGATTTCAATGCCATTTCTATTTCGCTTAATGCGATTATTAAAAAGTTAAATGATCTCCTTGGTGACATCAACAATGCGGCTGAACAAGTTAATACCGGTGCCAACCAGATTGCTGACAGTAGTCAATCCTTGGCCCAGGGCTCCACCGAGCAAGCCAGCTCGATTCAGGAGTTAACCGCATCCATCGCTGAAATCGCCGACCAGACGAAACACAATGCCGTTGATGCCAATAAGGCCCGAGCATTGGCCGCTGACGTCATGGAAAACGCTGATAAGGGTACTACTCAAATGATCAGAATGCAGCAATCGATGATCGACATGAACAAGTCCTCTGATGATATTTCTAAAATTATAAAAGTCATTGATGATATTGCCTTCCAAACCAATATTCTGGCGCTCAATGCGGCGGTTGAAGCGGCCCGGGCCGGACAACACGGCAAAGGTTTTGCCGTCGTCGCCGAAGAAGTCCGGACCTTGGCTGCCCGCAGTGCCGATGCCGCCAAAGAAACAACCGGACTGATCGAAGGGTCCATCCAAAAGGTTCAGGAAGGAACAAAAATTGCCGATGAAACAGCTGCAGCACTTGATGAAATTGTCAGTGGCATCGATCAAGTTACCGGTCTGATTGGCAATATTGCCACCGCCTCCAATGAACAGGCCACAGGCATTGCCCAAATCAACCTGGGAGTCGAACAAGTTGCCCAGGTTGTTCAGCAGAACTCAGCCACCGCCGAACAAAGTGCCGCTGCCAGTGAAGAATTATCCGGCCAATCGGTTTTATTAAAACAGATGATTAATCAATTTCAACTGAGATAATCCACAATAATTTGTCAATTACACTACCAACGCAAGGCCACCACATTAAGTGGTGGTTTTTGCGTTGGTATGTAATACAAATCAGATAATCTGTAAATCTCTCATTCTAATTAAGGTATCTTTCTTCAGATTGCCGTTCATTCTTGACTTTGTTATGAAAAATCGCTAGGATATAGCTTAGACAAAGAATCATCATTCGGACTAAAGTATCATCGGGTCTATCACGACGCCTATTTAGGAAGGTAAATTTATGGAAAAAGAAATCAGTCGCAGAGATCGAAAAAAACGCCAGGTACTCACTACTCTCGTCGATGTGACAATGAAACTGTTTATTGAAAAAGGATTTGCAGAAACAACCATCGCTGAAATTGCATCGGCTGCAGATATTGGCACGGGCACCTTTTATAATTATTTTCATTCAAAAGAAGATGTTCTGAGATATGTTTTGACAAAAAATCTGGATGAAACAAAGGACTCCCTGGAAGAACTGAATCGCTCTTCCATGAGTCCTCCGGAAAAAATCTCTCAAATTCTGTTAACCATCGGTAAAATTTTTAAAGAAAATCAGCAATTATTTAACTTATGCAATCGCCATCTTTCTCTGATGGGGCCACCCCATGGAACTAAATTTAAAGATATCTTGGTAGCCATAATCCAGGAAGGGCGAATAAATGGCGATTTCAGAAATGATGTACCCATTGAAATGATCACCGAACTGTTTATGGGTTTAATCAAATCTGCCCTTACCAGTCATGCAAAAATTTCTTTTGAGGAAAACCTCAACTATAAATTGAAACTGTTTATGAATGGACTTTTAACAAAATAATACGGCAATAAAACGTCAGCTTGGTGTCTCTTATGGACCTTATTTTAATAATCTTTTTAAACCTGCCGCATCGACAAGCCGATTCACCAGATCACCGCCAATGCCGATGACGGTTTCCTCATGCGTGAATTCGGTGATTTTTTCATCAAAAAGAATAGTGGCCTGAGCTGGCAGCTCCTCATCGCCATCCCAAAATAAAAATCGAATTGGCATACAGACAAAGGCCATGGCCTGAAATCCGGCGTCTGAATTTGGTAACCGTTCAAACCCCAGTTTTTCTGCCGCCTCAATCAATTGCTCTGTTTTCCCTTCAAAGGTTTTGGCAAAAGGCATCAGGGTTGATTTTTTAAAGGCCGGACTAAATGGTGCTGCACCCCGGAGTTCATGAAGAGGAATAAAATTACCAGAATTTCTCGGTGCTTCTTTCGAAAAATAAAACAAATGATAAATAGCTGACTGAGTATAAAAATCCACCTCTTCCTGGGGATTTTCAAGATTATGAATTCTGGCATCCACTCGGTTAATCTCGTAATTGACACCAAAATAAGTAATCGGTAAATTATTTTCATTGTATCCGGGCAGTCCTAAGGCCGCATAACGTTCTTCATAGTCAAACTCCAGCGCCTTTAGTCGCCAATATTCACATACATTTTTATAATTATCTTGTTCCATCTTCAGTCTCCTCCATTTTATCTATGCTTAGCGTTTACAAAGTAGCAGGAGCTTAACCCGCTGCTTCGCAATTTATTATTCTTTAATCAGCAATTAACAGTTATCTTGAATTTATTCATTTATGAATTTATTCATAAATATATTATCTTCATTTCTTTATTTTGTCAACAACAATCCATTCAATCACTATCTTTTTCTCATCTCAAAAAACATGCTCCACCGCCGTCACTTGGATGTTTTTTCTTTTTAAAATCATACAACGAGTATAACGTTTAGCTATTGATTCTAAATTAATCTTGTCAGATCGGACAAATATTTGCAAAAAGAAAAAACAGCCGACTGATATAAAGTCCGCTGTTTTTTATTTGGGTGAGGTGGATGTTATTACCTTAATAATTTAGTCCATGAACCTTGAAATAAGGTTGAAAAGAAAGCTGTCTCCTAAAGCTTGATCAAATGTCCTTGTCAATCAGGGGAAAATCCCCTTAATCTCTTCAGCATAAATCAACCGTTTCAGAGCGATGATATAGGCCGCCATCCGCAATGAACACTGGGATTGCTGACTTTCTTCGAGAATTTCAATAAATGCGGCTGACATAATTTTCTCCAGGGTTTTATTGACCTGCTCCCGGTTCCAGGTTAAGATCTGAATATTCTGAACCCACTCAAAATAAGAAACGATGACCCCACCGCTGTTGGCAAAAATATCCGGCACCAGGACGATGCCCCGTTCTTCCAATAGCGCATCGGCGGCCACGCTGGTCGGACCGTTGGCGCCTTCAATGACATAAGAACACTGCAGTTTTTCGGCATTTTCAGCATTGATCTGGTTCTCCAGCGCCGCCGGGATCAGCACATCACATTTGCAGGTCAGGACTTCCTCATGGGAAATATGACGGACCCCCGCTTTCTGATAATCTTTTAACTGCTTACCGGTAAGCTCCAGAAACTCCGATATTTCATCAGCATCCAAACCGTTTTCGCAGTAAATTCCTCCCGAAACATCACTTAAGGCCACAATTTTACTGCCCCGATGAAAAAGAATCCGGGCGGCATTCCCACCGACATTGCCCATCCCCGAGATTGCCACCGAAACATCCGCAAGCTGCTTGCCATCCCGTTCCAGAATCAGTTTGGTACTGATCGCCACGCCCCGGCCAGTGGCCGAATTCCGTCCTTTAGAGCCACCCAGCTCCAAGGGTTTTCCGGTGACCACCCCAGGGCAGGGCTTACCTTTTAGCATGCTATAGGTATCCAGAATCCAGGCCATGGTTTGGGAGTTGGTGTTAACGTCTGGTGCTGGAATATCCATATCCGCACCAATTAGCGGCTCTATGGCAAAGGCGTAACGTCTGGTCAGTTTGCGCAGTTCCCGTTGAGAAAGCGTATTGGGATCAACCCGCACCCCACCTTTAGCCCCACCGTAGGGAATATTAACGACTGCACATTTTAACGACATCCAGGTGGCCAGGGCCTTGACTTCATTTAAATTACAATCCTGATGAAAGCGGATCCCGCCTTTAAACGGCCCCCGGATATTGGAATGCTGAACCCGATAGCCTTCAAAAACCTGGACTCTTCCATCATCCATTTCTACCGGCAAATAAACCTTTGTTTCCCTTTGGGGGTTTTTGATGATATCAAACATATACTGATTCATCCCGCCAATTTCCATTGCCTCTGTCATTACATCTACCACGTTCGAATAGGGATCATAGAATTCGCTCATACACTTGTCTCCTGCTTATAATTTGTTGCGGCACATCAACTGAAAACAATCATAAACTTAAAGCATTTACATTGTCAATCACTCAACACAAAACGATGATACCTAATTATTTTAAGTGTATTCACCTAATTTAAAAAGTTTTTTCACTTCTTTACTTAATTTAATTATGTTACAATATTGTAACAAACATCGACTATTTTACACTAATAATCCATTTTCAATTATTTTCAATAATTCAGGAGACTAAATAATGAAAAACAAACAATTGGACGCCATCGATCTGCAGATATTAAATCTGCTCCAGAAAAACGGCCGGATCTCAATCAAAGAACTGGCCGCTCAGGTCTATCTCTCGTCACCGGCGGTTTCTTCCCGGATCGAACAACTGGAAAAGAATAATTATATTAGCGGCTATCAGGCGGTAGTGAATCCCATCAAAATGGGCTATCATATCAAGGCCTTTGTCAATCTGGAGGTTGAACCGATCCGCAAAAAAGAGTTCTATCCCTACATCCAGGGCTGCAATAATGTGATCGAATGCAATTGTGTCACCGGTGATTATTCGATGCTACTGGAAGTTCTTTTCCCCAGCACCAGCGAATTGGATGGCTTCATCGGCGAACTGCAACGATTCGGCCGAACTAAAACCCTGATTGTCTTTTCAACTTCGGTGGAGCATCGGGGGATTGAGTTTGCTTTGGAATAAATCGGAGGCAAACATTTTGATTGCCTCCGATCATCTGCTGATAAGCCCGTGTTAATTTTTTAAGCCCTTACCATAAGATTTTTTCCGTTAATTTTTACTTATTTAAGCAGCATCTTATTGACCGCATTAATCAGTGCCAGGGCACTGGCCCGCATCACATCCTGTTCGATGGCTTTACCCGAGAACAACTGGTCATCGCAGCGAATCTGGGCGGTGACCTTGCCCAGACTCCCTTTGCCCCGACTGAGGCTGTTGATCCGGTAATCGATGAGTTCAATGGGCGCCCCGATAGCTTCCATAATCGCTCCATAAAGGGCATCAATAACCCCGGATCCGCTGCGGCTGCTCACCACTTCCTGCTCACCTTTTACCAGCCTAACTGTTGCTACTGGTAACCCTCCGGTCACCTGTAGCTGATAATCAAGTAGCTGCCATAATTCCGGGCTCGTAGCACTGCTGGGAACGCCACTGTTTTTCAGCAGTGTCAGGACATCATTGTCGTAGATTTCTTTTTTTGCATCGGCCATCGTCAAAAACTGCTGGTAGATGGCTGCCACTGAGACCTCAGGAATATCAAAACCCAGACGCTTTGTGACGTGCATAAACGCATGTCGGCCTGATCTGGCAGTGAGGACAATTTCCATTGCCGGTGCTCCGATGGTTTGTGGATCCATAATTTCATAAACATCCTTGGATTTGAGCAGCCCATCCTGATGGATTCCCGAGGAATGAGCAAAGGCATTTTCTCCGGTGATGGCCTTGTTCACCTGAATATCCAACCCCATGGTGGCACTGACCATCCGTGATGTTTCGTAGATTTTTTTGGAGTCCACCGTGGTGTGTCCACCATAATAAGCCGGGTGAAGCGAAATTCCCATGACCACTTCTTCCAGTGCGGTATTTCCAGCCCGCTCACCGATCCCATTGATGGTACATTCCACCTTATCGGCACCGTTCTTAACGGCTGCCAGGGTATTGGCAGTGGCCAGACCGGTGTCATTATGACAATGAACACTGAGCATCACCTTGGGGTCGAGATTTTTCAGCCGATCATTGATACGATAAATCAGCTTACCGAATTCCTCGGGAATGGCAAACCCCACCGTATCCGGCACATTGATGATGGTGGCACCAGCCTTAACCACCGCTTCAATGGTTTGCCAGAGATACTCAAACTCCGAGCGGCTGGCATCTTCCAACGAATACTGAACCTGGGGTAGCAGACTGCTGGCATATTTAACTGCGCCGACACCCATCTCGATAACCTGCTCCGGTGTTTTCTTAAATTTCTTGGCGACGTGAACACCTGATGAACCCAAAACAATATGAATCAACGGATTTTCGGCCGCCCGGATACTCTCATAAATGCAATCAATATCTGCTTCCACCGCCCGACCCAGGGCCGCAATCCAGACGTCCTGGCCGATTTTTCGGCTAATCGCCCGAACGGCCTCAAAATCCCCCTGGGATGACGACGGAAAGCCTACCTCCATCATATCGACCTTCATTTTGGCAATCTGCTGGGCCACCTCCAGCTTTTCGGCCAGATTCAATTTGGCCCCCGGCACCTGCTCACCATCTCTTAAGGTGGTGTCAAAAACATAAATTTTTCGTGACATACTCTTTCTCCTTTTATGAATATAGTTTAGATAATTTAGAAACAAAGAACAATGATTGCTTTGTGCTCAGTTTCCACAAACAATTTTTTAACGTGTAGGCGAACAGTTCATCGAACTGTCCGCCGTACAGTGTAGAAATTCGCGAAGGCAACGAGCCAATCACAAGCTTGCTTGTAGTTGGCGACTGCCCGCGACCTCGAAGAAATTCGCATCGCGATTTCTTCTGGTGTTTCGTGCGAAACTGATCGCAAAGCTCACGGCACTTTCTTAATTACCTAATTTGGGGTAAAAAAAGCTCCCTTATCATCTCAATCAGAGACGAAAAGGGAGCTTTCCGCGGTACCACTCTTATTCACACAGAAGACTGCATGCACTTTATCGATACCCTTTACTGCCCCTGAAGATTCTTTTTCGTCTAAAATTAGTGTATAAAAAAACGCCTGTCTCAAACGAGACAGACGAAAAATCTGCTATACCACTCTTTTTATAAATCTTCAATACGGGCTTAATAAAACCGATATCCATCCCCTGTAACGGTGGGCTTCCGTCTTAACCTACTTTTTGCTGATTTTTCAGCACTGTTTCAGCAAGCAACTCCGAGGTGAGTTCATCATCTTCTGATTTCTGCTTCACACCACCCAGCAGATCTCTGCAAATCATCCAACAACTACTATTCCGCATCAACGTCTTTTTGATATTTTGTTTATCATAAACGAATCAAACCCGTTTGTCAACCCAATAAAGCAGAAAAAGCAGCCGTTTATAAACAGCTGCCAATGATAGTGAAGTGAAAAAAGATGTCGAAACTTTTCTCACTTCACAAATTATAAATTGTTAAGCTTAACTTTCTCTGTAACTTTTCATTTATTTAAGCAGATGTTAAAGAAAGATGAAAGACAATGCTCTTTATTTCTAAAAACGCCCAATCTTTTTACACCGCCATCCATGCCATGTCTGGTTGTAATCTGATTGCCTGCTTGTCCTTTACACATAATGATCCCGGCCAGAATTAGCGGAAAATCTCCCGGGCCATTTTCTTCGCTGTGGGGGTGTCGGCCAGTCCGCCTTCTGCCGTTTCTTTGAGCGTTTTCGGCATCGCATCCCCAATGTCTTTCATGGCGGCAATCACCTCATCCACCGGGATGACACTTTCAATACCCGCCAGGGCCATTTCTGCAGCAATCAGGGCATTGGCCGCCCCGCTGGCATTGCGCTTGACACAGGGCACTTCAACCAGCCCGGCCACCGGATCACAGACCAGCCCCAGTACGCTTTTCAGCGCAATGGCACAGGCATGGGCGCACATTTGCGGGGTACCGCCCATCAGCTCAACCGCTGCCGCTGCCGCCATCGCCGCGGCACTGCCACATTCGGCCTGACAGCCACCTTCAGCCCCGGATATACTGGCTTTTTTGGCAATTACCATACCCAACCCGGCGGCGGTAAAAAGACTCATCACCACCTGCGCTTCGGTTAAATCGTATGCTTCTTTCAAGGTCAGCAAAAGAGCCGGAATGATCCCGCAGGAACCAGCGGTAGGGGCTGCCACAATTCGCCCCATACAGGCATTCACTTCGGCAATGGCCAGGGCCTTAGCCAGCGTTTCGCTGAGCACCATCCCGCCGAGGGACTGGCCGGCATGAATGGCTTGTTTCATTTTAAGCGCATCCCCGCCACTCAAACCACTGGCTGACTTACTCCCGCTGTTTATGCCTTTACTTGCGGCTTCGGCCATCACCTGCAGGCTTTTATTCATTTCTTCGATCAGGTCTTGCTGGGATCTTTCCATCTGCAGCGCCTGATCGGCCAGAACCAAGGCCGAAATAGGTTTTCCTTTTTTTGTCGCCTTGTCTGCCAGTTCCTGTACGGAATCATAACTTATCATCTTCGCTCCTAATAGATTGGTTTGATTAAAACCGCCTTTTTTACAGAGTTCACCGCTTCAATTAAACTGACCAGTTCTTCGTTAATGGCCTGGTCGGTTTCAATCACCATCATTGCTTCACCGCCCCGTTGGGAGCGATACATGTTCATCTCGGCAATGTTGATCCCCTGATCAGCCAGCAAATTGGTCACTGCCGCGATCATTCCCGGCGTATCATGATGGGGCACCAGCAGAGTGTAGTATTCGCCATTAAACTTGACATTGATCTCATTAATCCGGTTGACCACAATTCGGCCACCACCCACCGATGATCCCTGGACAATGGTTTTTTTGCCCTGTGAATCAACCGCTGCAATCAGAGCCGTATTGGGATGAACCGCTTTGTTGCCGGATTTTTTAAATTTAAAGGCCATGCCCAGGTCCCGAGCCAGCTCCAGACTGTCTTTGATGCGTTCATCATCCGGAGCCATCCCCAATAAGCCAGCAATAATTGCCTTATCGGTTCCGTGGCCCTTATAGGTTTGGGCAAACGAACCATAGAGCTCAATTGTCACCATTGTCGGCTGACCACCGGACACCGCCCGGGCGATTTTTCCGATCCGCACCGCTCCGGCCGTATGGGAACTGGAGGGGCCCACCATAATCGGTCCAATAATGTCAAATACATTCATCCCAACCTCACTCTTTTGGCATCAGCCAGACTTTTAATTACCACTCCTCAACGATGCCATCTTTTTTATTTTCTTACCCTGAACACTCTTTTTTAAGCATCCGCCTTCTGACTGAATTTAAGAACTGGCTTGCGCACCGCTTTAACCTCATCCAACCGCCCGACAATGGTATCATGGGGTGCCGATTTTACTGCTTCAGGATTTTCTTCGGTTTCCCGGGCAATCTGTTTCATTGCCGCAATAAACGCATCCAGGGTTTCTTTGCTTTCGGTTTCGGTTGGTTCAATCATCAGTGCTTCTTTGACAATCAGCGGAAAATAGATCGTCGGCGGATGATAGCCAAAATCAATCAGACGCTTGGCAATATCAAGTGCCGACACACCGGCTTTTGCCTGCTTTTGAGCTAAAAAAACAACTTCATGCATACAGGTTTTTCCGAATGGCAATTCATAATCCTCACAGAGCCCAGCACGGATATAGTTAGCATTTAGCACCGCCATTTCTGAAGCTTCCCGTAGTCCCTTTGCCCCTAATGAACGGATGTAGGAAAACGCTTTAACGACCACTAAAAAATTACCATAGAACGATTTAACCCGGCCAATTGACAGCGGCCGGTCACCATCAAGATAATAGCCATTGGTGCCGCTTTCCACTACCGGCCCTGGCAGAAAGGGAACCAATTCTTTTTTGACTCCCACCGGACCTGAACCCGGGCCGCCACCGCCATGAGGTGTGCTAAAGGTTTTGTGGAGATTGAGATGTACCACATCAAAGCCCATGTCACCCGGGCGGGTTTTGCCCATGATGGCGTTCATATTGGCACCGTCATAATAGAGCAGGCCTCCTGCCTGATGGACGATCTTCGCTATTTCGACAATATTTTCTTCAAACAGGCCCAGAGTACTGGGATTGGTCAGCATCAGTCCGGCAATTTCATCACTCATCACCGCCTGCAGTGCTTCAAGATCAAGCCCTTGGCCAGCTTGCCTCTGATAATCTTACAATCACCCGGACTGCCACCTATCAGAACACCACTGGTCAAACCGATGCGGTTGACGTGGGAACCAATAAACCGGTAATCTGCAACTATACTCTTACGGGAACCGATGCCAGTAATTATAGCGCCCCGGCCGAACACCCGGGTACCGGAACCATTACTAAAAGAATCCTGACGGTCTCTTGCACCAGCCTGAATATCAATAAAAGCAAAATCTATGATGGCACCACTGACGTGTTTAATGGCAATGGCAAAATTGAAGCTGGCAATAACGTGATCAGCGTAGCAACCGGTGTCGCAGCCGACCCCAACATTATCGTCTCGGCCACCGCTGCCTACGATAATCAAAACGTCGGCAGCAACCGAACCATTACGGTTAGCTATTCAATTGACAGCAGCTCGGCCAATCGTCGCTATCAGATCACCGCAACCGAAACCATCAACGACGCCAGTATCACCGCACGGCCATTGTCAATAGTCGCTCCCACCCCGGTGGCCAAAGCCTACGACAGCACCGCTGATGCCTTTGCCGGGCCAAATAACAGCAATCCAATTTATAATATGCCCATCTTGGCTGGCAATATTGCCGCTGCTGACACCGGCAAGGTGACAGTCACCGCAACCGCCACCTATGATACCGGCAAGGATGTTGGCCCCGCTAAGCCAATAACCATCCGCTACACCCTTTCTGGGGATGCTGCCGGGAATTATCAGCCACTGCCCGATGATCACAGCAAAACCGCTGCCATTACCCCACTGACGCTAAATACCGGAACCGTGTCAGAAAAAACAAAAGAATATGACGGTACCAGCACCGCTAAACTGAATGTAAATGTCAGCTGCAGCGATA
>JABNAD010000681.1_pt1 | contig 17219 bp, 13 predicted proteins | sample 7240381 | NCBI WGS metagenome assembly JABNAD01 (sample SAMN11332834, study PRJNA596920) | anaerobic digester metagenome | biome: digested sludge; isolation source: digested sewage sludge-derived enrichment culture grown on H2/CO2 | place: Germany: Goettingen
ATAGATCACCTCACCCAGAACCGCCCTCAATTCTTCCAGCGTAATGGCGCCGGGCCGGAGCAGTTCCGGGACAGTGCCAGACAGGTCAATGATGGTGGATTCAAGCCCGACCCGGGACTGATCCATTCCAAGGATCAGATCAACCCGCCCCATCAGATCCTCCCGGCAGCGGCGGAAGGTGGTCGGTGAGGGCCGCCCCGAAATATTGGCCGACGGCGCCGCAATGCCGCAGCCGGCCGCCTTGATCAGAGCCAGCGCGGCCGGCTGATCCGGCATCCGGACCCCCACCGTATCCAGTCCGCCCGTGGTTTGGGCAGGCACACCGGGATCTTTCTTCATGATAATGGTCAATGGCCCCGGCCAGTAGCGATCCATCAGCCGGACGGCGGCCGGCGGAATTTCGGATACTATACCCGAAAGATCGCGGTCTGCCACGTGGATGATGAGCGGATTGTCGGAGGGGCGCCCCTTGGCCCGATAGATGCCCTGAACGGCCAGGGGATCCATGGCATTGGCTCCCAGTCCGTAGACCGTCTCCGTCGGGAAGACCACCGTTCCGCCGGCTCGAATGACGGCTCCGGCTTCCTCATATACTTTATGACGCGACGCTTCATCCATTGCGGTCAGATCATAGCAGCGTGTCGGGATGTTCAGTTCTTCCACGGTTACCTCCTGTCGATTGATTCTGAAAAAAATGCAGTCTTCCGAGGAAGCTGCATTTTTTGAAACCTATCAGTTTCCACTATTCCCCATCAGCTTGAGCTTTTCGCTCTGATCGTAAGCCGTCAGGGCATCCAGCATTTCATCGATATCGCCATCCATGAAGGTTTCCAGCTTGTATAAGGTCAGTCCGATGCGGTGATCCGTCACGCGCCCCTGCGGATAGTTATAGGTCCGGATCCGCTCCGAGCGGTCTCCGGTTCCAACCTGGGACCGCCGCTCATCCGCGATGTTCTGGCTGCGTTCCTGCTCCGCGATCTCGTACAGTCTGGCCTGAAGCACTTTGAGCGCCTTTTCTTTGTTCTTCAGCTGGGATTTTTCATCCTGCATAGCCACCACCAGTCCGGACGGAATATGGGTAATCCGGACGGCTGAATCGGTCGTATTGACGGACTGTCCGCCGTTGCCTGAGGACCGGTAAACATCGATGCGCAGATCGTTGGGATCGATTTGAACGTCCACATCATCGACTTCCGGCAGAACAGCCACCGTCGCGGTGGAGGTGTGAATCCGACCGGAGGATTCCGTTTCCGGAACCCGCTGAACCCGGTGCACGCCGGACTCGTACTTGAGCCGGGAGTAGGCTCCGTCTCCCTTAATCATGAAGACGACTTCCTTAAAGCCGCCGATATCCGTTTCATTCAGGGACATCAGCTCCACCCGCCAGCCTCTGGATTCCGCGTACTTGACATAGAGTCGGTACAGCGAATGGGCAAACAGAGCCGCTTCATCACCGCCGGCACCGCCGCGGATTTCCACAAAGACGTTTTTCTTGTCATTGGGATCCGTCGGGATGAGCAGGATCCGAATCTCATCGTGAATTTTCTCGATTTCTGCTTCCAGGATCTTGTTGTCTTCCTGGAACATTTCCTTCATGTCCGGATCCAGTCCGTTTTCTGACAGCATGGCCTTGTTTTCTTCCAGCTGCTTCTCTCTGGACTTATATTCCCGATACTTGGTTACGATATCTTCCAGATCGGAATGCTCCCGCACCAGCTTCTGCCAGGCAGCCTGGTTCTGCATGATCACCGGGTCCGCGATCTGATGAGACAGTTCGTCATATTTATTTTCTATAAAGCTGAGTTTTTTCAGCATATTCATCACTCCATTTCGATTTCAACTTTGATTTGTCCACCACTTCGATCTTGTTTGTCTTTCCTTGGTGTCCGGCGTCGCTACAAATCGCGGATCCAGGTGGCCCGAACCACCCGGTCCTGTCCGGCCAGGTCCCCGATTACCTGAGGATCCTGCCAGTTGAACCGCCGCAGCAGATCTGCCACCGCCGTTCCCTGATCGGCTCCGATCTCAAAGAACAGGACGCCGCCCTGGGTAATATACTGCCGGGCTTTGTCCGAGATCCGTTCATAGAACTGAAGTCCGCTCTCGCCGCCGTCCAGGGCCTGTTTGGGCTCAAACTCCCTGACATCACGGGGGAGAGTTCGAATCTCCCGGCTGCGGATATAGGGCGGGTTGGAAACGATCAGATGGAACTCCTCTGACCCGTCAATGGCGTCAAACAAATCGCCGACCAGGAACCGAGTCCGGTCTTCGACCTTGAGATTCTGTGCATTCATCCGGGCAACGGCCATGGCCCGCGGGCTGATATCAGCCAGCACCAGACGAGAGTTGGGATAAAGGGCAGCCAGGGACAATCCGATGGCCCCGGAACCGGAACAAAGATCCAGGATTCGGACGGGCTCCCCGGTCTGAGGCAGTGATTTCAAGGTCAGGAGAGCCTCCTCGACCAGAATCTCCGTATCCGGTCTGGGAATCAGTGTGGACTCATTGACGATGAAGTCCATCCCCATGAATTCCTTGTGCCCCGTAATATAGCTGATGGGCATATGGCTGCGCCGTTTGCTGATGACATCCCGGAACCGATCGTACTCTGAAAAGGTGACGGTTGCCTCGGGATGAGCCAGCAGATAGCTCCGGTCATGTCCGGTCACAAAGCTGAGCAGGACATCCCGGTCCAGCGCTGCGCCTTCCAGTCCTTTCAACCGTTCATCGGCATAGGCTTTCAGTTCCTTGATCGTGAAGGGCAGATTTTCCGAACGCTTCAGCGCAGTGATGGCCACTTCGATCATGGCATCATCGGGTTCCGCAGTCGTAATGCGCTGCATCAGGCGTCCCGGCAGACTGATGGCGCGGGACAGCGGGGTATCATTGGCTCCCAGCCACAGAATCAGTTCAAACGTCAGACCGGCAACCACCGGGATCAGCAGAACTTTGGAGACAACCCGAATAAACGGATCAAAGCTTGGGACGAAGGAGTAGACAACGATGGACATGATCAGAACCAGAAACATAAAATTCGTGCCGCAGCGGGCATGATAGCGGGAAGACTGGCGAACATTGGCCACGGTCAGTTCTCGGTCGTTTTCGTAGGCATCGATGACCTTGTGCTCCGCCCCGTGATACTTGAACACCCGGCGAATATCCGGGATCCGGGAGATGGCCAGGAGATAGAGAATGAACAGAACCAGCTTGATGACTGCTTCCAGAAGGTTCAGAGCCAGCCGGTTCCCCTCCGGCCGGATCAGGAATCGGGCCAGCAGAGTAGGCAGCACCGTAAAGAAAATCAGAGCCAGCCCCAGAGACAATCCAATGGTCAGGGCATTTTCGATCTGCTCTCCGCGTCCGCCGGAGATGCGATCCACAAACGCGGCAAAGCCGGTCCGCGGCGTGGAAGGTTCCTCGTAAAAACGGGCTGCATAATTCATCATGCGCAAGCCCGTCGCCAGGGAGTCAACCAGGCTGAATACTCCGCGCAGCACAGGCGTCTTGCGCCATGCAGAACTGTTGTATTGAATTGGTTCCGTCAGCGTTTCAATCACCCCGTCCGGAGTTCTGACGCTGGTTGCCACACAGTGGCTGCCACGCATCATTACGCCTTCCAGGACCGCCTGTCCTCCTACATTTTTCATGCTTTTCATTCCTTATCTTAAAAAATACTTTTCGTGCGACTTTTCTATTCACCAGACTGGGACAACCAACCGACTGCCTGGCTGACCTGATCGGGCTGGCTGACCTGATCGGGCTGGCAGACCTGCTCGGGCTGGAAGACCTGGTCGGGTTGGCTGTCTTGCGGCCGCTTTGCGGCTTCATACTCATCTTTCAGGCGAAAGTAGCAATCCGGGCAAAGGGACTGGTATTCAATGTCCGCCTGATTGTCGATGGCCACCTGCTCGCCTTCGAAAACAAATCGGCCGTTGACCTTGCGGCCGTTGAACGTTGCTTTGCGGCCGCAGGTGCAGATGGTCTTCATCTCCTCAATGCTGTGAGCCAGCAGGAGGAGCCGCTGTGCGCCCTCAAAGCCATTGGTGGAAAAGTCCGTCCGCAGGCCATAGGCAATGACCGGAATCTTCAGGCGAATCGTCACCGCCAGCAGTTCATCCACCTGCGTCGTTTTCAGGAACTGCGCTTCATCTACCAGAACGCAGTCGATGGGCTGGGTCTTCAGCCGTTCTTCTATGATTTCAAACAACCGGTCGGTGCCCTGTACCATCAAATCCACATGGCGCGAAACGCCGATGCGTGAGATCAGGGTATCGCCCCCCTTGGTGTCAATCTGAGGCTTGATCAGAAAGACCTTCATCCCCCGCTCCTCATAATTGAAGGCGACCTGCATCAGGGCGGTGGATTTTCCTGAGTTCATCGCGCCATATCGAAAATATAATTTAGCCATGGTTTCCTCTTCAGCAGTGGATCCGAAAAATCGCATCCGTTCTCAAGATAATATTATACTGTAAAACATCGCGGATTACGAGAATTTTATTGACTTTGAATCGGAGGTTCTGATATCATTGAATAGTTAATTGATACAGTTCCTGACAAATTATGATTTGAGGTGAAAAAAATGAGAGAAGGCATACATCCAAAGTACAACCACGAATCCGTTGTTAAGTGTGCATGTGGAAACACTTTCGTCACCGGCTCGGTAAAGGACGAACTGAAAGTTGAAATATGTTCTCAGTGCCATCCTTTCTTCACAGGCAAGCAGAAGATCGTTGATGTCGGTGGAAGAGTTGATCGGTTCAAGAAGAAATTCGAAAAGAGAACTGTCAAGAACGCTGCGCCTGTTGACGCCCCGGTCGAAGAAAATACTGCTGAATAATGACCCGTTCATTATTCCAGGGAGATCCCACGGTACTCCGTGGGATCCTTTATTTTTTGGGCGGAGCCATCCGCCCGTCCGGGAGCCGGCAGGATTGCCGGCTCTCCAAAGCACCCGATTGGTCGAATGCCGTCGGTTTCTCTCATTTTCCCCGGATCACATGAATTCTGTTCAATACGCCAAGTCCGAACCATCCGGTTCCATCGATCGGTTGTGTACTGACTCTCATGGTTATCAGCTGCGTTCGGTCAGCTGCACTTTTTTGAGTGCATCCATGAACTCTTCATTCGTTTCTGAATTGTCCAGCAGTGATATCAGTTCCTGAGTGACTTTGCTGATTTCGGAAGTCCGGTAGAGCAGTGCGCGGATTTTGCGAACCGCTTCCAGCTCATCGCCGGTCAGAATCAGTTCTTCCTTTCGGGTGCCGGACCGGTATATATCGATGGCCGGGAAAATCCGCCGTTCCTGGAGCCGGCGGTCCAAATGAACTTCCATGTTGCCCGTGCCCTTAAATTCTTCAAAGATCATGTCATCCATCCGGCTGCCGGTATCCACCAGCGCAGTGGCCAGAATCGTCAGTGATCCGCCGTTGCGAATGTTGCGGGCAGCTCCGAAAAACTTCTTGGGCATCAGAAGTGCCGCCGGATCCAATCCGCCGGACAATGTCCGGCCCGATGGAGTAACCGTCAGGTTATAGGCCCGGGACAGTCTGGTCAGAGAGTCCAGCAGAATGACAACGTCCTTCTTATGCTCAACCAGACGCTTGGCCCGCTCCAGCACCATGCCTGCCACTTTGATATGATTCATCGGATCTTCATCAAAGGTCGAGTAGATGACTTCACCCTGGATGGATTCCCTCATATCAGTGACTTCCTCCGGCCGCTCATCAATCAGCAGCACGATGAGGACAGTCTCCGGGTTATTGATGTGGATGTGCTGGGCAATCTTTTTCAGGATCGTGGTCTTTCCGGCTTTGGGCGGAGCGACGATCATGCCGCGCTGCCCTTTGCCCACAGGACTGATGATATCCATGATCCGGGTCGACATGTCGTTTCGTTCCGGAACTTCCAGACGAAGCCGCTGATTGGGATAAATCGGGGTCAGCGTTTCAAAGTCCCGGCGCGTGATCGCGCTGCCCGGGGGATCTCCATTGACGCGATCCACATAGAACAGCGCCTTGAATTTCTCCCCTTCCCGGGTGGGGCGGGTTTTTCCGGCGACTTCATCCCCGGTTTTCAGTCGGAAGCGGCGAATCTGGGTGGGTGATACATAAATGTCATCCGGTGTAGTCAGGTAGTTGTCGCCGCGAAGGAAGCCGAAGCTGTTCTGATCCATGATTTCCAGGATACCTGTCACTTCAATGGTATCCGGCGGGAAGGAGCGTTCACCGGAGTCCGACCGATCCTCCGCGGAACGGGCAGTGCTTCGTTCATAACCCGCGGACCCGTCCCGCTCAGACCGCATCGGTTCAAACCGTCGGGAAAGCTTCTCTTTCAAGGCGATTCCGTTCCGATCCACATAAGATGTTTCCCGCGACGAACCGGCTTCTGCTGAGCTCCCCACTCCGGCAGCTGTCGCTTCCTGAACGGCCTGGCCGATTTGCGGCGGATAACCGCCCCCCGCCGCCGGTTCCGCTGAGGGACTCGCCCCCAGCTCCTGGTCTGCCTCATGCTGATAGGGAGCAAACTCATCCCCAGTCCTGTTATCGAGCTCGTCCGCGGCTTCGGACGGATCCGGTCCTTCTGAAGCCTCAGAATCGACCAGCTCCGCGGCTGGTTTTACCTGATCCGAATCCTGCAGCAATTCCTCCAGAAGAGCAATCAGTTCCGGCTTGCGCAGCTTGGCAATGCCCTTTACCTGGTTTGCCTTGGCCAGATCCCGCAGTTCATTAAGGGTCAGACGTCTAAAATCAAATTCCATAGTTCACCTGCCTGTGATGGATGTCGAAGAGTGAATGTCAAATGTCGTGGGTGGAATGAGTTGAAACCAACGGAATACAAGGAACAGACAACCCAATGAATAACAAGGCGTCCCAGCGATTTTTTCCATGCAAAAAAACCTGGGCTGATCATAAAAACAAAAACTGGTGGAAGGCTTGGGTCATCTGATGAGTGAAAGAAGAATTCCAGTGAAATGGAAAAGAGGCTAAGAGATTTCGGTTTATCGCCAAAAGTCATTGGCATCAGAAGAAAATTACTGTTCTAATTATCCATCTCCAGGCGAAATTTGTCAATGATTTTTATACAGCCTGAGAAAGCGGACCAGCACGCAACCGTTCAGACAGCTATGCAGACAGTCTGGCAGGCATCTCTATGGAAAGATCATTCGTCAGATCATAGCCCGGTTAGTGGACCGTTATTGAATAGATCATTGATTGGATCATGAAACAGATCAAAAAAAGAGCAGTCGCTGCTTTGGTTCTTGTCCGACCGGCAAGGATCAAGGCAACGGCTGCTTTTCTGGCTCTACAATTTCTGGTTATGATGGAAACTTATCCTGGTTCCATTTCAACATGATTCAGGCTGCCTGATGGTTGTGCCTGCTCCATGGATCAGGTCAGGTCCAGAACTGTGACCTCGGGCATCAAACTGGCCCAGTCCCGGATCCGGCCGTGGCAGGTGAAGAGCACCGTCTGGAGCGGAACGGGTCGGGCGCAGGTATGCTCTTTCAGAAAGTTCAGCCCCTCTCTGGCTCTTGCATCATCATACTGGGTGAAGATGTCATCCAGGAACAGAGGCAGGGGCTGAGCAGGTGACGAAATGAGATCTGTGATGGCGAGCCGGAGGGCCAGGTATGCCTGATCCACGGTTCCTCCGCTGAGGTAACCCCACTCAAACAGCTGACGCTGATTCCCATCCTCCACCATAATATCAAAGCTGCGGCTGACTCGAACATTCTGATATTTATCCCGGGTCAGCCGTCGCAGAATGGCTCCGGTACGATCGTTCAGGAGCGGTCCGAAGCTTTGCTGCAGCTCCTCAAAGGCTTCTGTCAGCTTTGTCTGGGCCAGGGTCAGTATCTCATATTGCTCCTGTTTGCCCTTGACGCTCAACCGGGCTTGATCCAGTCGTTCCTCCACCTGGCTGAGATTTTCACGGGATCGGTATTTCTCACGCAGTTCCGCTTCTCTTGCCGCCAGCGTACGGTCCAGGGCGTGGATCTGACCCGTCAGCATCTCCGCCTGATGTTCCAGATCCCGGAGATCGTCCGGATCCGGCAGGGCGGCATCGCGCTCATCCGCTGAAGATTCTGACCAAAGAAGTTTCAACTCTTCCAGCGTATGGTTCTTTTCCAGCTCCTGAAGGTTCTGTTCACCGGCTTCCCGCTGAATGGAGAGCTGCTGGCACCGCTCCAGGTCTTCAGTCAGATCCTGCATCAGCCCAGTGGTTTCCTCCAGGGTCTTCACGGTGCGGTATGGCTGCAGATGTGTCAGCAGGTCGTTGATGTGTTCGGTCCGCTGTGCGGCCAGTTGTTCCAGTTCCTGCCTTAATTTTGAGATCTCGCGCCCCAGCTGCTGTGCTCTCTGGAGCGACATCTGACTGGTAAGCACCTTCTGAATCGCATCCGTCAGATCTCTGGCCTCCAGCAAATCCAACAGCTCGGCATGTCGTTTTTCCAGGCACTGACCTGTTTGCTGCATCTGATCCAGCTCTTCCAGCAGATTCAGTTCATCCAGCTTTGTCCCCTTGACGGTGAACTGCTCCAGTTCTCTCTGCAGCTCCTCATGCTCCCGGGTCAGTGCACTGAGCCGGCTGGTCAGTCCCAGGACACGGCGCCGGACTTCGTCCAGCTGCGTTTCTGTTGCACCATACCTGGCTTCCATTTCGGCCAGCCGCTGGATTGACCTGTTATAGCCCTGTGTGAGCTCCCCGACCTCCCGGGTGAGCGCTGTGTGCTGCACCAGGCTGCCGGCCTGCTCCTTTTCCAGCTGGTCGATCTGATTCAAGAGCATTGCCCGCAGCTGGTCTGCCTCATCGGGTCCAGCTTCCCCCCGGGAATCAGCCGCTCCCGGAAGCCCGCGATATCCCCAGGCAGCAAACAGCAATGCCAGGATCAGGACTCCATAGAATCCCGGGTGAACCTGACTGCCCAGAATGAGGGCAAGCAGAACCGCCAGACCTGAAAGCGTCAGTGCCGGAAGAGCCCGGCTTCTGTTGCTGTATGAACCGGAGGGTGTTTCCTTCGAGATCTGACCGGCATTGTGACTGAGATCCGCCTGCCACTGCCCCACCTGGAGCCGGCTGCGCGCCATGGCTTCCTCGAGCTGCCTGATTTCCTGCTCTTTCTGCCACTGAGTCTGGCGCTGCTGCTCCTTAGCCTGTTTTGCCTCCTCCAGTTCAACGCGCACAACCTTGTACTGCTCTTCCAGCTGTGTCAGTTCGACCTCAGCTTCCCGCACTTCGGCGGAAGTCTCTTCGCACTGACCAGACAGCAGCTCCGCTTTCTGAATGGCTGTGCGGTAAAGGCGCAGCTCCTGCAGCTGCCGGCGCGTCACCTGAAGCTGTTCCTCCAGTTCGGACTGCCGCACCTCGTTGGCTTTCAGCTCTTCCAGCGGTTCCTCCAGAGGACTGGTTCGGTCCGAATCCAGCGCCTCAAGCTCGGTTTCGCGGGCTGACAGATTTTCTTCCAGCGATTGGGTTTTGGCCTCGTTCTGATGAATTCGACGCAGCATCTCATCCGCAGCGGACAGATAGCTCCGATCCATCCGGCCGCCGGAATATGTCAGCCGAGCCTCCAGGGCATTCATCTGCCGGGTCAGCTCCAGATGCCGGGTTTCCCGGTCAATGGCAGCGGCCAGCTGATGGGTCCGAAGGATGCCTTCGTTTTTCTTCTGTTCCCTGTCCAGGACGGCTTTGCGCTCAATCAGTTCCCGGCGGCAGTTTTGCTCGCGCTCCAGCTCCTCCTGGGCAGCCAGCTTCTCCAGTTCTTCGGCCTGCGCGGCTCGGCGGCGCTCCTCCAGGTGTTCAACCTCCTGGCGAGCCAGAACCAGCAGTCCGTTCTTCTGATTTTTGCTGACCAGCCGTTCTCTGGCCTGATTCATGGAGTCCAGCGCTGACTGGTAAGAAACCTCCTCGCTGCCTGTGGTTACCAGATTGAGCAGACGCTGGGTCAGTTCCTCCTGTTTGGCTCCGTCGCGGATCAGGCTGGCTCCCTGACTGATAAACACACTTCGGGCAAAAGCATCCTCTCCCAGTCCGAGATATTCCACCCCGGGCTCTTTCCTGGCTTTTACCCGGATCCGTTCCCCGGTTGTTTCGTTGAACAGACTGACCTGATCGGTGACATTGCTCTGGCCAAACACCCGCTCCAGGCGGTACGTGGTTCCATCCGCCTCAAAAATCAGGTGCCCCTTCATTGGGCTGCCATCCCAGGGGCGGTATTTTTTGCGCAAATTGCCCGCGACATCCCGGCCTCGGCCGCTGGACCCGTAGAACATCATCTGAAGAAACGCCATCAGCGTGCTTTTGCCTTCTTCATTGGCTCCGTGGATCACCTGCAGGCCCTGACCCAGCGCCAGCGAATAATCCTGGAACCGGCCGAACCGGTCCAGATGCATTTCTTTAATGATCACAGTCAATCACCTGCCCTTCCAATGCTCGCAGTCCCGCTTCCAACGCCTGGCGCATCCGGTTTTTCTGAGCTTCGTCGGCGCCCGCTCCCGCTTCCAGCATTTTCCGGACAAAAATGCCGCGCAGTGAAGTTTCCTGGGCCAGATTGTCAAAGTCCACTTCCATCCGGGTTTCGTCCAGCAGCTGAACATAATGGAGGGTTTCAGCCAGCCGGTTCTCAATGACGGTCCAGGGCAGGACGGTTTCCAGCCCGACCCGACCGGTCAGTCGGATCCGGTAAAAATGATCGGCATAGGAGTCGCCGTGACGTTCCTTCAGCTGAGCTAAAATTGCCGCCTCAGCCTCTGCTTCCGTCCGGAAGCCTGAAACATCCACCGGTTCAATCAGATACTGCCGGCTGGACAGACTTTCGAACTGCAGATCTGCCGCACCGGCTTGAACGGTCCCCAGATACACTCCTTTCCGGCCGGTTTCATCAAAGCCCCGTCCATCCGGAATGCCCGGGTACGCCCAGGTGGTATGACCCAGCCGCTGAACGCCGCTGCATTGGTGAATATGCCCCAGTGCCAGGTAATCCAGTCCCGTGGCCCGGATCTGCTCCGGCTGAATTCCGTGGTATCCGGAGGATTGGCCATTGCCAACGACATCCGCGTGGAACACCCCCAGTCGAATCCGGCCGGCACAGTTCGGATCGGATTGCGGCAGCAGCACTTCCTGCTGGCGCGATCCGGTAAAGGCGGCTCCGTACACGGATACTGGAAGATCCGGCAAATCCACCCGTTCCAATCCTCCCCTGAAGATGTGGACATTGTCCGGCCAGTCCGAATCCAGGAACGGAGAATCCAAGGCTGCATAATCATGATTTCCCGGCGCGATAAAAACCCGGGAGGAAATGTCTGATAAATATTCCTTTACCGAAGCAACCACCGCCGGATCTATATTAGTCCCTTCAAACAGATCCCCGGCAATGAGAAGCAGATCCACCTGCTCCTTCTGGCACAGCCGGGTCATTCTCCGAAAACTCCCGAGCAGCTCCACCGCCCGCTGGGCGGCGTGTTCGGGAATGGACCAAAGGGATGACCCCAGATGCCAGTCCGCGCAATGCAGTATTTTAATCTTTTCCAATGGGATGCTTCCTCCGTCATTTGAATTTATTCATCACCTGAACTTACGATCCTGTCAAAACTGTCTATACCAAATAAGAATAACAGATCATAGGGACATTCTGTCCATTTTCTCTGCAACCTCAAGCCCGGTTTCACCGAATCTCAAATATTGATCGACGAACCTCGCAGCAAATGACTTCACTTCTGGCATCGGATCCGGTGTTCACTCCGGCTTCGCCTGAACCACTCTGATTGCTCAGGAAGAAATAGATTCAGCCGGAGTACAATCAAGTAAATGTCAATTCATCAACTTAGAATATCCAGTTCATTAACTTATAATATAATGAGAGAACGATCCGTGAGACGGTTGACGTCCTGCTGTCATGAGGTCCTGATGGCCTGCTGATAGGATGCTGACGTCCCTGCGTCTTTCCGTTTCAAATCCGATCCGCCCGAAGGAGGACCATTATGACCGAACACCGAGTTTATCGCATGAGCTTTGCCCGGGTTTATCCACTGCTCGTAGCGAAAGCAGAGAAGAAAGGCAGAACCCGAGCTGAAGTGGATGAAATCATCCGGTGGCTTACCGGATACTCTCAGGATATGCTGGACAGTCAAATCGCACAGGAAGTCGATTATGAGACATTTTTCCGGGAGGCCCCTCTCCTGAACCCCTCCCGCCAATTAATTCAGGGCGTAGTCTGCGGGGTCCGGGTCGAGAATATCGAAGACCCTGTGATGCGTGAAGTCCGGTATTTGGACAAGCTGATTGATGAACTGGCCAAAGGCAAGGCCATGAGCAAAATTCTTCGAAGTGAGAAGCTGACTCCTCCGGCAGCCGACCGGCCGGAGTAATTAACATGACAGGCACAGTTTGTCCCAGTCTGATGGTACCCGTTGCCTGGACAGAGTGTTACCCAGGCAACACTCTGTTTGCTCTATCTGCAGTATACTGGATTTCAGCGGGAAGAGGACCCCTTTTTCCCCCTGCCTTCAGGAATACGAGATCAGCTGTCCCCATACCCAGAGTTCCGGAGGAACGGTCCCGACCAGAACTGTAACTTCCGCTTTTCGCGGGAGACAGTCCTTTCAGATGAGTAAAATGAACCCGGAAAAGAATGAATCAAGTTTCCATGCAACAAATCAGACGAAACAAGTGAAGCTTTAATCAAGTCACAAGATAAGAAAGAAAAGAAAAGAAAACAAAACAATGGAAAGGAGTATACCGATGATTGAAACAGTTCATTCCTACTCGCTTGATGACGAAAAAAAGGTTGAGAAAATCATTGACGCAGATGAAGTGATGATCAACCACATGATCTTCCCCAAAGGAGCCGGTCTCCCCGAACACTTCTCCAACTCCAATGTCTACATGACGATTCTGCGCGGCACGCTGACTCTCCAGCTGGGTGGACAGGAAGCACAGCATTATCCCCAAGGCAGTATTATCAACATTCCCTACAACACAAAGATGAATGTCAGCAATGCTCATGATGAAGTAATGGAGATGTTCGTTATCAAAGCGCCCAATCCCAGAGTCTTCCAGGCACCGAACAACTAACTGCCCCTGACTCGGTGATTCAGGGGAGCTGATGTACAAAGATAAGCCAGAAAACCGATCCGCACACTGGTATGGATCGGTTCTCTGACTTTTTGATTATTGCCGGGCTTTGTAATCATCGCTCGGCTTTGTAATCATCGCCCGGCTGTGTGATGACCATTTGTCATCGGATCAGAATACGACATCTGTGCAGCTAGGAGGCTGCCTGCCGGGATCGGATCATCTCGATGAAATAATCATGAACAAAGGTGTCGTCGGTCAGTTCGGGATGAAACGCCGTAACCAGCTGGCTGTCCTGCCGGGCTGCGACGATCTTTCCCTGGACCATGGAAAGAATCTCTGTCTCGGGACCCACCTTTTCTATGAACGGGGCGCGGATGAACCGCATGGGCACCGCTGTATTGCCGCTGAAGGTTCCCAGGGCCTCAAAGCTTCCCAGCTGGCGCCCGAAGGCATTGCGGCGAACATGGATATCCATGGTAGCAAAGTGGGTGAGAGCCTGCTCGGTGATGGAACGGGCGAGAAGTATCATGCCGGCACAGGTGCCGAATACCGGCAGCCCCTGGCTTATCTTCTGCCGCAGAGGTTCCATCAGACCGAGCTCTGTTAAAAGCTGTCCCATGACGGTGCTTTCCCCGCCCGGCAGGATCAGGCCATCCATGGGACCGTCCAGATCCTTCAGCTGACGGATTTCAAAGCTTTCAATCCCCCTCTGTTCCAGCATCCGGCGATGTTCTGCAAAGGCCCCCTGCAGGGCAAGCACGCCGACTCTCATTATTTTCCACGCTCCGCCATAAGAATCTCAATTTCCTGCTCATTGATGCCGACCATGGCTTCGCCCAGGTCAGCGGACAGTTCCGCCAGCATGGCGGCATCCTGATAATTCGTCACGGCCTTGACAATGGCCTTGGCCCGCCGGGCCGGATCGCCGGACTTAAAGATCCCTGAACCAACGAAGACGCCTTCCGCTCCCAGCTGCATCATCAGGGCAGCATCCGCGGGAGTTGCCACTCCGCCGGCGGCAAAGTTGACAACGGGCAGCCGGCCATGATCATGCACGTAACGGATCAGATCCAGCGGAACCATCAGCTGTTTGGCCATTTCGAACAGTTCATCCGGACGAGCCGCCTGAACCCGGCTGATTTCTGAATTGATTTTTCTTAAGTGCCGGACAGCCTGAACCACGTCGCCCGTTCCTGGCTCACCCTTGGTCCGGATCATGCTGGCCCCTTCGGCGATCCGCCGCAGAGCTTCGCCCAGATCCCGCGCGCCGCAGACAAACGGTGCCTTGAAGGCGGTTTTGTCAATGTGGTAAACATCATCGGCCGGAGAGAGTACTTCACTTTCATCGATGAAGTCAATCTCAACGGCTTCCAGAATCTGCGCTTCCACAAAGTGACCGATGCGGACTTTGGCCATGACTGGAATGGATACCGCGTCCTGAATTTCCCGGATCATTTTCGGATCACTCATGCGGGAAACACCCCCGGCAGCCCGAATGTCCGCCGGAATCCGTTCCAGGGCCATGACAGCGCAGGCTCCGGCTGCCTCGGCAATTCTTGCCTGTTCCGGAGTTGTAACATCCATGATGACGCCGCCCTTGAGCATCTGAGCCAGTTCCTTGTTTAAACCAATTCGTTCGTTATTCATAATCTTCCCCCTGTAGGATGCAGTATGGTGCATCGTTATGCAGTGTAATATGAAGCAGCGCAGAGCCGGGCGATGACGTACCGTAACATCGAATGTCAGTCAATGTCATATAACAATATACAGTACCATACAGTGCCGCCCCCTGCGGTTTACTTCTGTTTTCTTCTCCAGTATACTGAAGCTTGGTATTGGATCAATGACCATTTTAAACTAATCTGATAGGACCAGATTAATTACAGGAGGCATTTATGCTGACTTATCATATGGAATCCCGGGGATCACTTCCCCTCTACGAATTTCTTTATCAAAAAATCCGACAGGACATCCTGACCGGCACCCTGACCGCCCATGAAAAACTCCCATCCAAGCGCAAGCTGGCCCGCCATCTGCAGATCAGCGTCATCACGGTTGAAAATGCCTATGCTCAGCTCGTTCTGGAAGGGTATGTCTACAGTCAGGAGAAGCAGGGTTATTTTGTCAGTCCCCTGGCCCTTGAGACTACAGTCCCGATTCAGACAATGCCTGCCGGATCCCAAAGCCGGACCGATGGTTCGACGACGCTCTGGCACCCGCCAGTGACCGAAGCCCTCAGCTATACGGAATTCCCCTTCTCGGTCTGGGCCCGGCTCATGCGCCAGATCCTGACCGAAGAAAACAAAACCCTGCTTGCTCCGACTCCGTTTCATGGCGTCACAGAACTTCGGGAAGCCATCGCCTGGCACCTGTTCCATTTTCGGGGAATGACCGTTTCTCCCGGACAGATCATCATCGGCGCCGGAACCGAGTACCTCTATGGCCGAATCATTCAGCTCCTGGGCAAGGATCTGCGCTACGCCGTCGAAAATCCCGGATATCCAAAAATTGCCCGCATTTATCAGCATTACGGGGCAGTCTGTCAGTTCATTCCCATGGATGACAAGGGGTTCTCGGTTCAGGCTCTGACCTGGACCGGTGCTGAAGTCACCCATGTGTCCCCTTCGCATCATTATCCGACCGGCATCGTGATGCCAGCCGGGCGCAGATTTGATCTGCTGGCCTGGGCTGCCCAGCACAGCAGCCGGTACATCATCGAAGATGACTACGACTCCGAATTCCGTTACCAGGGCCGGCCCATTCCTTCGCTCTACAGCATGGATCAGTCGGACAAGGTCATTTATATCAACACCTTTTCCCGAACCATTTCACCTTCCATCCGAATCAGCTATATGGTTCTGCCGCCTCCCCTCGTGGAGCGCTATCAATCCGAGCTTTCCTTCTATTCCTGCCCTGTCCCCAGTTTCGAGCAGTACACGCTGGCCCGGTTTATACGCCAGGGTTATTTTGAAAAGCATCTCAACCGCATGAAAACAGCGTACCGCAAACAGCGGGACGGCCTGAAATCTGCTCTGCGCCAAGCCTTTGGCAGCATACCGCATCAATTCATCGGGGAAGACGCCGGCCTCCATTTTCTGGTCAAAGTCGATACCAAAAAATCGGAAACCGCGCTGATTCGGACTGCCCGGGCATCGGGACTGAACCTCAGCTTTCTGTCTGAATACGTCCATGGCCGCTCGGATGAGTACAACGCCACCCTCATTGTTGACTATTCCCGCCTGGATCCTGGGGATCTGGATGTCACCGCCCGCCAGATGGCTGACCTGTTTCGAACCTCAGATGAGTGATGAGCCGATCATCAACGCAGCCTCCGGTGTCCAAGCGACATCCGGAGGCTGCGTTTCTCAATTTGTATGTATCTTCTGTTCCCTCGAACCCAATGAATTGCCCAGTCTGCCGACTGCGGCAAAGTTTCGGCCTGTTCCTGATCGGAGTTCACCGCTGGATTACTGATCTCTCGAGGCCTGAGGCCGGACCACCATTTCAATGCGGGTGCTGCCCTGTGACTCGCCCTCAATGACCAGTCCGTATTTCAGGAACAGTTCCATCTTTCGCTCGTCGTCCACCACCCGGTATTCCTGGGTATGGGTCGTGACGTTGAATGTCCCGTAGGGCGTATGATAGAGGCACTGCCTGGGCTCAAGCAGCGAAAACTCCAGCGTGGACGTAAAGCTTCCTTGACGCCGGATCGTTACATCCGCCTGATCCATAATGATGGTGGTCTGGGTATCATCCATTCCGGTCAGTTCACTTTCGGCGTAGGATACAATCACTTTGTCCCCTTCCCGCACAATATTGCCCAGACTTGTCAGCTCGATGTATTCTGACTCTCCCGGAAGCAATGTCCTGATCTGAATCACTGCCTTATCCATAAATATCACCTGTCTTTCCTGATTCCATTATACCTTAAGAACCACCTAAACGGGGGGCTTGGCCGTTCTTTCTGAGTGCTCCGGACGATCCGGGACGGTGAGTGCTGGTCTGCGCGGAAAACCGGCTCTCAGCGTCCCTTCGCTTTTTTGGAGTATCAGGCTGCTCAATCATTCCCGGATTTCGGGCAGCCCGCGGTTGCCTGAGACGAAGCAGTCCTCCCACCGATCGGAGCAGCTCTCGCCCGGCAA
>JABNAD010000682.1_pt1 | contig 17199 bp, 18 predicted proteins | sample 7240381 | NCBI WGS metagenome assembly JABNAD01 (sample SAMN11332834, study PRJNA596920) | anaerobic digester metagenome | biome: digested sludge; isolation source: digested sewage sludge-derived enrichment culture grown on H2/CO2 | place: Germany: Goettingen
TCCGTTCCCTCCTCCGGAACGTCTTCCCCGAAGATCAGGAACTTCCACATGCCGGACGGCAGGGAATCGGATCCCGAGAGGGCGAGAGAGATCTTTTCGTCCATCCTTCCGTCGACAGCGTCACGGTACGGGCCGAGTACGCCGCTGCCCGGCGGGGTTATGGTCAGGGCAAGAGAATCGGTGCCGGGATGCTGGTGGCCGCTCCAGTCGAGGTTGACCTGCAGGGTCCTCACGCCCGACGGCACCGACTTCCAGACGGTCTGGTACTCGCCCGGGTGTATCGTGCCGCCGACCGACCGGATGAGCTCCACCCTGTCGCTCACATCGTCGGCGGGCGCTACCGCAATCCCACCGGCGGTCTTGCAGGGCAGGGCTGCAGCGCCGGAGACGAGGAGGAGGGAGGTAAGCAGCGCAGCAACAAGGATTCTTTCAACAACCTGCGCACTGCACTTCGTTACATTCATGATACCACTATGCTCTATGTCCAGATCCCTGACCTTAAATGTTCTGTGCCGAGCGTCGAATCGTCATCGGGAAGTCCGCATCACCGTTTTCATCGAATAAGTCTCTGATACCTGCAATACGGACGGTATGGAGACTTTCCAGTGGAAATTATCCCTGGGCGCAATTCTGAAGGCCGGAATGAGGTTCAGGATCGATACCGGAGAATTTCCAGGGAATGGCAGAACCCGGCAGTTTCATAGGCGCCCCTGGAGAAACCAACCTGCGACAAGGGGATTATGCGCGCCTATCAAGGAGGCCGCAACCCCTGATATCGGTCCGAGCCACCGAGTCGATATACTACACCCAGATCGTCTTCCATCCCCATGACCCGAACCACGACGACGCGCACGCGCACCGGGATACAGCCAGAAGACCCACAATATTACAGATTTTACGCATCAGCGGAACGTATGCGGATTTCAGTTCTAAATATGCACCACGCCCCCAGGAAAGAGATTTGGATCGATTTCTACCAAAAACCCCCCATATCAGTCATGGATCGGGGCGAACGTTGTAAACTGGGAGGAATCAGCGGGTCAAGGCCGCGATGACAATTCGAGAGTGAGCACAGAAACGTTAAGATGAGGAACGCCGATGTCTCGAACGATGATACCGCACGCGGTATCCCGCGGGGGCCGGGAAGCTCGATTGGCGTCGTGTCCCGGCTCCCGCAGCGTGCCCGGAGGGCCAATAGGGCTGTTGGCCGCCATCAGGGATAGCCATTGCGGTTCCGTGGCCTCCCCGGGACACGCGTGAACGAGGTGAAAAACCATGAGAAGAACATTCCTGATTGGCATAGCCGCACTCTTCGTGCTGCTCTGCATAGGAGGGGTTTCGGCGGAGGGAATGGCTGAACTGGCCGTATGTACCCAGCCCTCGTCGCCGGATGTGAGCGATACCACGGACGCTGAAGTACTTTCTGGAGAGTCTTCTGGAGAAATCGGCATACGGGATGTCGCTACGTTCCCCTTTGGGAGTACCATCACTGAATCGCAGCCAAGCCGGACCTTCCAGTTTGCTGTGCCTTCCGGTGTCTACAACTCCATTCAGGTCGACATGAAATTCTACCGGGTCGATGGCGAATGGAGTGACCTGCGGCTAAAATTGGTCGACAGCAACAACCGTATCCTCGCACAGGATGACGGGCCATGGATCCCGTTCACCGAGAATGGTGAGCGTCACGTGCGGTACGACCAGCGTCTCCAGGAGGGCGATATCTATCGGGTTGTCGTCGAGAAAATCAGTCTTGCCGGAGATACCTGGTTCGATGGAACGGTTAAACTCCAGACGTGAAGGTATCGAGTGCCGTTTACGGCACTCCTCCGGAGCCGAAGCAGGAGAGCGGCCACCCGAACACGGCCCGGAGAACACCAACATCACTAGAGTTCAGCATCAGGGGGCAAAATGGATCGGATGCCTCGACATGTAACTGATCGGGCCGGAAAAGGGATATGGAGGAACGTTGAGTTTTCAACCATCAATGCTGAAGGCGGCGCCTGCAACGTCGGCGAGTGGCCATGTTGCAAGCACCCCCATGGAGCACTACTACAACGTGGATGACGCCGGTGCGTATGGGATCTATTCCAATCCCGAATCAGGACAGTATCAGGCCCGGAGTTGCCGTGCGTTGCCGGGAACGGTGTCGTATCGAAGAGCTGGTTCGATCAGAACGGCTGGACACCTCTGCAGTAGCCTGCCCCTGGTAGTTCCAATGTGGGACCGTCACTTCCTCGTAAGCTGCGGTCCCTTCGCCCCATAGAGTGTGAGAATATGAACGGTGACAACCCATGTCCATAACCCGGAGCAACCAAGCAGCTCCGAGTGGCCTACTGACGGTGGCCGGTAAGGAACTTACCGACCACCTGACGAACTGGACGTTTCTTGCCTTTGCGCTCCTGCTGATCGTGGTCTGCATCCTCCCTTTCCAGCAGGGTCTCGGCGGCTACCACGCGACGGCCCGGGCATACGCCGCCGGCCCCGCCATCACCCCCTGGGGTGTCGAAGAGTTCGGTAGCAGCCTTCCGAACGCCGCGGACGTTTACACCCGCCTCCCCGGAGAACTCTCTACCGTCGGGGCAATCCTTGCGATCGCCATGGGGTTCGATCTCATCTCACGGGAGCGGCAGACCGGTTCGCTCAAGTTGCTCCTCGTCCGGCCGATCTTCCGGGACGAGATCATCACCGGCAAGGCGCTTGGGGGTCTTTTTGCCCTGACGTCGCTCGTCTTCGCCGGGCTTGCCGCCTCGCTGGGTTTCCTCCTTGTCGACGGGATCGTGCCCGACATGGACGCTCTGGTCTCGATCCTGCTCTTTGCGCTCGCAACGGTTGCTTTTCTGGCATTCTACTTCTGCCTCGCCCTGACCATCTCGACGGTGGTTCCCCGGACAGGGAAGGCTTTCCTGTACGCGCTGGTGGTGTTGTTCATCTTCACCGCCCTTGTCCCGACGGCGAGCGCGGTTGCGAAGGACGTCGTTGTCGGGGCTCACCCCCTCCCGGGCGCGAGTCCCGCCGAACGGGGAGACTACCAGGCCCGGCTCGGACTGCTCGAGAGCGTCGCGACGGTCTTTTCGCCGCAGTGGAACTACGAACTGGTTGCAAAGAGCGTCCTTGAACCACGGCTCACCAGTTACTCGTTCATCGAGGGCTCCATAACATATCTCCCGTATGACGAAACAGCCCGCCCGACGGACGCCCTCGCCAGGTTCTGGCAGAACGTGCTGGTGCTTTTCACAGCACCGTTCGTGCTCTTCGGGATCGCGTATATAGCGTTCCAGAGGATGGATGTCCGGTGATGCGCCAATGAAAATCGACCTCTCTCGTGTAGCGATCATCGCACGAAAGGAGTTCGCCGACCACCTCACCGACCGGACGTTCCTCCTGGTGCTCGCGCTCTTCGGCATTCTGACTCTCTTTGCCCTGGAGCGAGGCCTTGCCAGTTACACGAATGCAATGGAGTGGTATGTGTTTCTCCTGGAGAGGGCGGCGCGTGCCGACCACTTATCGACATCGCCGTTTACATCTTCTCCTAACCTCCCATCGGTGTTGTGGATCTTCCTCGGCGTAGGGGAAAAGTTCCTCCTCTTCGGGCCGTTGCTCGCGATCGCCGTGGGGTTCGACCTCATCTCCGGGGAGCGTTCGACCCGGTCGCTCCGGATGCTCCTCTCCCGGCCGGTCTATCGCGACGAGGTCATCACCGGAAAGGCCGTAGGCGGCGCCGTCGTGCTGGTGCTTGCATCGGCCGTGCCGTTCATCCTGGCGCTGGGTGCGGTGCTCGTCGCCGGGCTTACCGTCACCCCTCATGATGCGGCAATCGTGGTGCTCTGCTGGGGCGCCACGATCCTCTACCTGCTCGCGTACTTCGGCGTCGCCGTTGCATTCTCCGCATTCAGCGAAGACGGCGGCCGGGCGCTCGCCTGGGCGATGGCGATCTTCATCCTCTTCTCGGCGATAGTGCCCGTCGTTGCAGAGAGTTCGGCCGTCTCAGCCGCCGGCCCCATCCCGGCGTGGCCCGGCGACAATCCCACGCCGGACGAGGTACAGCAGTACCTGGAGGAGAGGAACGATCGCAGCGCGACGTACGACGGTGTCAAGAACACCATTCTGGCACTCAGCCCCAACGGCAACTATGAAACGATGATAAAGATGCTGGGGTCCCTTCATTCCGGCGGCGGGGACGGGGGAGCCGTTGCGGAAGAATCTGGTCTCAAAGATGTGCTGGGCCGATTCTGGCAGAATATCGTCGGTCTCGTTGCGTTCCCGATGATCTTCCTCGCCGTCGCCTATGTGCGGTTCATGCGACTCGACCTGCGGTAACAATCTGGATGCAAAATGACAACAATGTTGCATTTTCCGATAATATGCAGGGCCGCCCCGAAAACCCGGCTCCGCCATCCGGGATGAGACGTACGGGTGACAGCGACGCAGAGTCGATACACCCTCGGCGGTACATGGCACGAACATTTCATTCACGCGCCCCGGGAGGCCATGGTACCGCAATGGCTATCCCTGATGGCGGCCAAAAGCCCTATTGCCCCTCCGGGCACGCTGCAGGGGTCGGGAGACGACGCCGATAGAATTTCCCGGCCCCCGCCGATTGAGACATCGGCGTTGCTTCCCTTAACGTTTCTGTGCTCACTCTCGAATTGTCGATGGTGTATCCGGCCCCTTGTGTCCCTCCTATCTGCAGCAATCGCCTCGATCCATGAGTGATACGGCCCCCCTCCAGTGAGAATCGGCCATGTTCTCCATCATGTTAGCATGAGGAGAAGTTTCGGACTGAAACTTGCAATATTTCTCCCTGATCCAGAAATCCAGTTATTTTACGGAAGTACATCCGGCCCGACCGGGCGACGGACCGGCGCTGCGCGCGAACCTGCCCGTTGCACGTATCGGGCAGTCAGCCCACCTGGCCGTCACCGGATATCCATCCGCACAAACTTCCTGTATGCGGCGGCGAAGAAGACCGCCGGGAAGACGATCAACCCCGTGATACCTGCCCAGACACTGCCAAGCGGTTCCAGGAATGATTCCTCTCCCGGCGCAGAGATGAAATCGGTCAGGTCCTGGTAACTCTTCTGCGGCGAGAGGAGCGTGACAACGTTGGTGATGAGTCTCTTCTTCGCGGTATACGCCGCCAGATCCTCCTGGTAGTCTCTCAGCGCTTCACTCCATACAGAAGCCTGCTGCCCGGAATCGTCACGTTGGACGAACGATTCACCAGCAGAGGTGGAGACATACATCTCCACGGGGATCACTTCGGGTTGCTCGGGACGTTGCGGCGGCGGGCCTGCGACGAGCCCTCCAACCATCGCCCCGAGCACCGGGAGGAGCGACGAAACAACGAAAAAGATCACCAGAGTGAAGACCAACGCGTTCCCGCTCTCCCGTGTGACCGTCGAGAACGCGAGAGCAACGGCAAACCAGGCGACCAGGAAGAGGAGCGAGATCGCCCCGAAGATCAGGATGGCGACGACCTCGCCCGCCGTCGGCACGATCGAGAGGATGAGAAGAAGGCCGGTGATGATGGCGAGGACGAGCCCCACGATGACTCCCAGGGCGGCGGCACCCCCGAGCGCCTTGCCGACGACGACCTCGTCGCGGTAGACCGGGTGCGCAAGGAGGGTTTTGAGCGACCTGCTCTCCTTCTCGCGGGTGACCTGGTCGAACCCGGCGGCGATCGCGAGCAGTGCTCCGAGCGTCACTGTGGTGCCGGCCATGGAATCGAAAATGAGCAGGACCGAAGGTCGCTCAGGCATCTCAAGCCACCAGGCCCCAAGGTCCTGCAGATTCCGGTACTCGTCAGCCGCCTGCAGCGCGTCGTTGTACGAGGTCAGGGCGGAATCGTAGCGCTCGAGTCCCTGACCCGTACCGACCATGGCGATGATGAGATACAGGAAAAAGATCAGGAGGAACCGCCGGTTCGTAAAGAGATCGGAGAGCTCTTTTGCGGCGACAGTGAGGCTGCGTTCTATGGTCATGGTCTGCTTCCCGGATTCTGGTCCCGGCAACGGATACTCTCCTCCGGGTCAATAGGTGACCCCATCAAGAACAAGCCCTGGAAGACTTCACAGCGTATCGCATGACATTTGCCCATGCAGATTTTCAGGGTGAAGATCTTTTGGCATCAAAACCCGGTGCTTCGGTGTCTCCCCGGATGCCGGCGGCAGGCAGAATGAGCGCATTCCGAGCGGGCTGACCACCCGGCCGTCACCGGATATCCATCCGCATGAAACGGGTGTATGCCGCTCCGAAGAAGATCGCCGGTAACGCAAGCATCGCGACGATCGGCTGCCAGATGAGAGCAATCAGGTCGGGAGGGTCGGGGAGCGGTTCTGGGTAGGTAGTCCGGGCCGCAACGCTCGATCAGATCCTGCCGGGCGCATCCTTGGGGGTAGTTCCCTGGCAACCGTGAATCCTCATGATCAAGTCGGTGACGGTCCTTCACAGCGAGAGAAAATGGTTGCGGCACCCTCGACTTACGCACAGGTGCCGATCGGGTTGCCTCTCACGGGGCCTGGTGCCGATCATCGACCTGACCGTGTTTGCCTCAACCGGTCCCCGGCTCCATCGACACCTGCTCTCTAGCCATCCTGAGCGCATAATCAACCGGACTCCACTGTATCAGAACCGTCCTGTCGTGTATCACGGTGCCGTTCAGTGCCTCATTTTCGGGCGTGAGATTGCGCACCCATACCCAGATCTCTTCGGAAGATGTCGCGAAGCTCGATATCTGCAATTCGGGATGATCTTTCTTGAATTGCATCAACTCAGCCCCAAGATGCTCCAACTCTTTTTCATACTCGAGATCATGGATGACCGTAAAGGCCCAGCCGTTGACCTGTCTGCCCTGGACAGCATCAATGTTGTTCTTCTCCGGTATGGAGTACACATAGATGGTAGCCTGTTTGTTTTGGGGATCAAACTCCCACTTTCGTACACCCCCGATCTCCATGAATCGCGCGATGTTCTCGATTTCCTCTTTCACTTCGTCCGGCAACTCGTCCACCGTCATATTCGCCTCTTTCAGCGCTTTCCTCACGTCTTCCGGAACATAATGTTCCTGAACGATGTTAAAGGTCCAGCCGTCCACCTGCCTGCCCTGAGCGGCCTTCACCTCTTTTTCGTGCTCTGCATCCCGCGAAAAGTACGTATAGACGATGACCTGGTTGTTCTGGGGATCAAGCTCCCACCTTCGTACCCCCCCAATTTGCACGGTTTTTTCCATTTCTTCTTTTACTTCGTCCGGAAGTTCATCCAGCGTCATGTTTGCTTCTTCCAGTGCCCGCCTCACGAATGCGGGCACATAGGGTTCCCAGATAATGGTAAAGTTCCAATCGCCGACCTGTTTACCCTGAACGGCGCTCAACTCTTTTTCATGCTCTTCATTCAATTCGGGGGACGCATAGATGAGGACCCGTTTGTTTTGAGGATCAATCTCCCACGTTCGTATGATATCTTCGAACTGCACTGTGTTTTTCATCTCTTCGCTTACGTCATCGGGCAACTCAGCCGCTGTCATATTCGCCTCTTCCAACGCCAGTTCAACGGTTCTAGACCTATACCAGGAATCATAGATTTTCCGGGCAAGTTCCCTGATCTCTTCCGACGTCATGTTCCTAACCTCCTGTACTGCTTCAGGTACCTGTTTCGGCGTTACATTCTGTTTTATATCCCCGGGCAAGTCGAGCCCGGTCGGCGGCTCCTCCGGCGTCATGTTCCCGATCTCCGGACGGCACTCCTCATCTGGAGGGTGTACTGCCACGATCATCGCTCCCACGCAACAAACGATTGCAAGTGCGATGGCGAACCGTAGAGCCGTTTTTCTCATTTCCTCCCCTCTCAACTCCTGGTTACATTTCCTTGTGCGTCGATCGAGAACGTCGCCTCAGGCTGTGTCCTGTGGTCAGGGAGGCCACAATTAAATACTCCAATTATTTCGTAGATCTGCACTGTCGTGTCCTCTGTGTTCGTCCCGTAGGGCATCTGCCAGTCCCCGGGTCTGATATTCAGATTGGCATACTGGTAGAACTTCCAGCTGGAGAATGCGTCCGTATTGCCTCCGAGGAATTCAGCGCAGATCGCATGGCTGAGTCCCTGGGCGCTGTTCTTGACACGCGCCAGATAGAAGTCTAGATCGAAGGTCCCCTCTATGTAGCAGTGCTCGGGGCAGCCGTCCCTCTCCATCCAGTAGCAGCCCGCCAATTTCTGGAGATATGTGAGGCATTTCCGGGCCCGGGCATACCGGATCAACATGTTCGGCAAACAATCGGCACTGTACCAGGATCCCGAGCCGCCCCCGCAGTCGGGAAGCCCATGTCGGTAATACGAGATCGGGAAGGGCAGATACGCGCCTGTCGACGCGTGACAGTCCCTATCCGAGGTGTCTTTTTCCGGTGTCATTTCCGTTTCCCCATTCATGTGCATCCCGGAAAGGCCACGGAACCGCAACGGCTATCCCTGATGGCAGCCAACAGCCCTATTGCCCTCCGGGCACGCTACGGGAGCCGGGACACGATGCCGATCGAGCTTCCCGGCCCCCGCGGGATACCACGTGCGGTATCATCGATTGAGGCTTTGTTGTTTCTCTTAATACCTTTTCTGTGCCAACCATCGACATGTCTGAGCGTTGGAAGGCCCCGGATCGGGAATATTACCAGTTCTGCAGATACTCCGTCACTCGCCCCGGATGTCCATCTGCACAAGGCACAGAAACTGTGTGAAGACGAACAACGATGTCTCGATCGAGGAGCGGAACCCCTACGAGGTTCTGCCCCGGGCGGTGGCAGAGGAACTCCCCTTCGTCCGGGTCAGGAACCCGGCCTTCGGCGTGACGCCCGCGGAGTACGTCGACCTGATCGTCACCGAGCAGGGCGCGATCCCGCCGGGGCTGGCGTTCACGGTGATCCGGGACTACCTGGGGTGGAAGATCGAGGAACTGCAGTGATACGGCATCCGACGAGGGGATGCTCCAGGAGATCGAGCGGTCGCGTGGGGGTCTCAGAGCGGGGAGGATCTATGCCCTCGCCGGGTCGCCCCCTTCTGTCGCTGCCGGTCTTAACGAAAACTCGTCGCGGAGATCCGAAACGCCCCCTCACCCGCTTCCTCCACGTCGAACGAGACGGACAGGGCCTTTGTACCGGCCCGGTCCATGGTGACGGATTCGCTGTACGGCCTGCCCGCGGCATCCCGGACGGTCAGCGTGAACGAGGCGCGGGCGGGATCGAAGATGCCGCAGTTCCGGTTGGCGCAGGTCACCGTAAACGTGTTCCTCCCGAGCCCGGCCACGACATCCGTGCCGGAAGAGGCGACCGTCTCGTTGAGGTCCGAGTCGATCCAGGCCCGCCCCAGGGGATGGGTGCCGGCGGTGATGTTCTCGCAAAAGACGATACGCCCGCTCGCGGTGTCTATAACGTGTACCTCTCCGTCCGGCCAGAACAGCGTAACCGCCATACAGGCCACCGCGATGAGAAGGACTGGAATCACGGCTCCTGAAAATATGTTCCCGGCTCAATTGTCATAACGGGCCTCCGTGCGATCATGAGGACGGACAGGGGCGGCCCCTGCCCGTCGCCCCGGCCGCCGCCCACGTTCCGGGCAGTTCGGTGTGAACACGTTCCATCCCACCGGCACGGAGATAACGCCGCAATCGACAGCGCCACGGTGGATGAGCTGATGCCGAAGAGGCATTTTGACCTCAGGGTTTCGAACAACCATTCATGCGCATCCCGGAGAACACGGGCTCACAACCACTATTCCCGCCAGCAGCCCCATGTTCTCCGGGTACGCCCCAGGGGCAGGGACACGACGCCAATCGAGGGTCTCAGCCCCCGGTGGGATCCCGCATGCGGTATCCACGCCTTTTTGTCAGGGAAAGGGCCCCATATAATTTACGGCCACTGCAGCTACATATCGCTCGACATGTAGCTGCAGTGGCCGTAAAAAACATATAGTTGTCTTTGAAAGCCCTCTACGACGCCCTATGAAACCTTACAGAATCGCAACGGTTATCATGATCACCGCGGCACTGCTGATCCCGGCCGTGGCAGCGCAGGGGACAGGAGGTCATAACTACATCGTAACCCCGATCGGGGACGAACTGCTCAAAGAAAAACCGCTGCCTGCACTGAGGAGCTACGACACCATCACGCAGGGTGAGACGGATGAGTTCTCGAACTACATTCCCCCGGGCAAAACGGAGCTCGTCCTCGACCTGAACTGGGGCGACCCATCCGACTCGCTTCGACTGATGATCTACGCTCCCGACACCGTGCTCGGACCGTACTACGATTCGTACGACGGCACGTTGGACGGAAGGATTCGCCTGCGCATAAAGGACTCCGTCGGCCTGTACCCCGGGACGTGGGACTACGAGATCTACGGCTATGACGTGACCGGGACCGAGGACTACACGTTTGGCTGGCGGTGAATATCGAAACGTTGAACAGCTCTTCCGGCGACAATCCAGCATGGTGCGGTGGAGCCGGATCTTTTCCATTCTCTTCGTTGCCGTGACCTTCGCGGGCATTTCGCTCCCGGGCACGGCAACCGCCGGTTACGCGGTCGAACCGGCGTTGGAGGGTTACCCCGGAGAACTATACGACTTTGAGAAGAGCACACTTCAGGAAAAACCGCTCCTGGTGATGTTTTTCCACTGCCTGCTCGTGATTCTCCCCGCATGCTTCTTCCCCGGCGAACTCCTCTACATTCTCAGCATCTTCCTGCCGTTCGGTTTCCGGCGGGTAACGAAACGAACCATCCTCGACGACGACTTCCGGCTCAACCTCTACCGGAAGATCGCCGCAAACCCGGGTGCCGGTGCCGTGGAGCTCGGCGAGATGACAGGTGTATCGAGAGGAAGGCTCCGGTACCACCTCAACATGCTCATCCGGGAGGGAAAGGTGGCTGCCGTGGATTACCGGAACCGCACGGGCCACTTCGCGCGTAACCAGAGGCATACCGATCTCGAGCAACGTATTCTCATCAGCCTCCGGGAAGAACCCTCCAGAACGATCCTCAGGTACCTCCTCGGGTCTCCGGAAACAACGCGGAACGACGTCGCGGAACGGCTCGGGCTCACCGGTTCGACCGTCTCCCAGCACATGCAGGAACTGAAGACCGAAGGGATCGTCACTGTAGGCAGGGACGGGCGGTTCGTCCGCTACAGGCTCTCCGAAGATGCCGAGGAATTCTTCAATCAATGTCTGGATGACCTCCCTATCTCCAGGCATCCCAGCACAGGGAATTATCGCGCCACAAGAGGCCACGAGGACTCGTCGGGTTAGACTCCGGCAGCAGGATTGCCCGTCCTTCGCCGTCCGGCATCTCCCCGACTCCCGGGGTTATGCTTATTCTCTTATCGGCCGGTGCAACGCGCGTCCCGGTCGATCACGGCATCCTTCGGAGGGCAAAATGGGTCGAAACGCCCTGGCATGTAGGTGTTCTGGCCGGAAAAAGTATATAGAAAAACGTTTAGTTCTCCACCGTAGGCGCCGCAGGCGACGCCTGCAACGGTGCGGAGGTTCACCCGGCCACTAGCGAATCGGATGGGTGAACGTCCCGCGTGCCCGGAGGCTAATGATGCAGTTGGCTTCCATCAGAGATAGCCATTGCGGTTCCATGGCCTCCCGGGACACGCATGAAAGGAGGAATGAAACCATGAAACCAAAATTCCTCTCCGGAATCGGCGCCCTGTTTGCGGCGCTGCTGATCGTCGGCGCGATCTTCGTGCCGGCGGTGAGTGCACAGCCCCGTGAGTCCGTGGAGGTCGTCACGACCGACGAAGCCACACTAAGCCTGATCGACGAACTGTGGGGGACGGATATCACCATCGGAGAGTATCTCGAAAAGGTGCATCCTGAGTTCCTCACCGACATGTCCGACGATGAAAAGGCGGATGTGTACCAGAGGAAAATGACATGGTCGGCCACCAATCTGCAGAGTACAAACACGCGAGCCGCATCGTCAGTAGTGGTCCATGCTATGGATATCGAAGAATAGCTCTTTCATTAATTTCGGTGGAAGTAACCGGTTCTACGGCGACGAGGTTCCGAGTTACATCTATGTGGAGGCGTTTTTGAGGAACAGTGCTGACCAGACGGTGAGATCAACCTCACGCAGCGCTTGTAACGTGAAATACGTCGAGGCGACGAACATGATTGCCTATCCAGAGGATGACAACTATAGGGCCTATGCGTGGAGTTACGCCCTCCCAGCGAACGTGGAAGATCAGGAGTGGACAGGATGGGTAACGTATCCGTAAAGATGAACGAACTGCCGGCCGAGGGGTAAGGGGAGGGTGAGTTCACTCTCCCCTTTTACCTCCTCTATGTCTGAGGATACAGCAAAGATCTCTCATAGGGAGCAACAGATGAAACAATACAGTGGCATGACTATCAACAAAATCGGTTACACACTCGCGGCGGTGCTTCTCCTCCTTGCCTGTGCGGCGGCATCGCCGGGGTGTGTCGGGACGGATGCCGGCAGACACGGGCCGGCTGCACCGACGTCGCCGGAGGCGACGGTGTCACCCCGGGAGACACCGGCCCAATCGCCGTCGGACGGCCGGATCGGCGAGGGGGAAGCGCGCTCGCTTGCCGCGGCCGCACTGGAACGGGAGATCCCGGGATCCGGATCGAACGGATGGCCGCCGAGCCGAACGACGTGCAGACCTATGGCGACGTCTGAAGGTTCCGGGTGAAAGCGGAAGACGACCCCGACCCGGAAGGCGATATCATGGTATCGATCGATGCCGCCGACGGAGAGATGGTGTACTTCCAGGATAGCCGGGACTATTACCGGTCTGCCGACCCTGCAATCACGATCGATGCGGCGGAGGAGATCGCCGATGCGTATCTCCAGGACCGAAACGAGCGTTCGGGCGTCGTGAAGATCGTCGCAGTACTCTCTACGGTGGATACACCGCTGGGTTTGCGAAACGGCCCGTACCATTTCGTGTATCAGCGCTCGATCGACGGCGTCCTCTGCCAGTCCGACAAGATCATCCTTGATATCGATTCGATCAGCGGTCGCGTCGTCTCTTACTCTAAATTCTGGAAAGTGTCAAACAACGACACCATGGCCGATCCGGAACCTTCGATCCCGGAAGACGCGGTACAGGAACGGGTTCTGACGTACCTTCACGATACCTACGGCACGGACCCCGGCGAGATCGTCATCAGGTCGACGGAACTGCAGTGGTACGACCTGATCGCACGACAACGCCCATCAAAGGAACCGGTCGCGGTGCCTCTTGCCTGGCGCATCGAATTCGACGATGAACGGTACCGCTCGCAGGACCCGCCGCGAACGGCCCAGATATGGATAGACGCCCATTCCGGAGAGGCTCTCTTTGCATCTTACAACCCGGGGAGGTAACGATCCGGTGGAAGACGAGAGAATGGCAGACCGGGTACCCGGTCCGAACCGCACGCTCCTCGTGGCGGGGAAAGAGTTTGCCGATCACCTCGCGAGTCGGCGGTTCACCCTTGTCCTCCTCCTCTTCCTGATCCTCTGTTCCGTCTCCCTCTACGAGGGTGTCGAGAAGTATAGCGAGAAACTCGCGGCATACTCCGACGGTACCGTGCCAGTGCCGAAATTCCTGGGTTACCCCGGCTGGATGCCGGAGAAACCCTCACTCCTCGTAGTCTTCCTCAATCTCTCCTCGCAGGTCCTGAGCTACGGCCCGCTGCTTGCGATCGCGACCGGGTTCGACCTGATCACGCGGGAACGCTGGTCGGGTTCGCTCAAAACCCTCCTTTCCCGTCCGGTTTTCCGCGACGAGATCATCACCGGCAAGGCGCTCGGCGGGTTCGCCGCCCTGACGCTGGCGATGAGCATCGCGGTTCTCATCGCGCTCGCCCTGCTCCTGCTCTTTGCAATTGTCCCCTCACCAGCCGAGCTCGGAGCGATCCTGGTCTTCTGGATTGTTTCGCTGGTGTACCTCTTCACGTTCTTCTCGGTCGCTCTCCTCGCCTCGGCGGTCGTTGCCGAGAGCGGGAGCGCTCTTGTCTGGTCGCTGGTCGCGATCTTCGTCTTCTCCTCCGTCGTACCGATGGCCGGTGGCATCCTTACCGATGCGGTTGCCGGAACGCCGCCGGATGTGGTGGATCTTATGAGCGACCCGCATCCCACCGAGGAGGAGTGGCTGCAGTACCGGGAGGAGGAGCAAGTCTATCTCGAACAAAAGGAACGTGTCGGAGCGACCATCCGCCTCCTCTCGCCACAAAGGAATTACCAGGAACTCTCGATAGCGATCACCAATCCACGGTTCTCGATGTGGATCAACCCGGACCCCTTCGCCTTGAGAACACCCCCCCCGGGGAAGAACCGCTCCCCGACCTTCCCGACCTGATTGCTCTCATCTGGCAGCCGATCGTCGCGATGCTTGCGTTACCGGCGGTCTTCTTCGGAGCGGCATACACCCGTTTCATACGGATGGACATCCGGTGACGGCCGGGCGGTCAGCCCGCCCGGAATGCACTCACCCCGCCTGCCGCCGGCATCCGGGGCGAGTGACGGAGTATCTGCAGAACGGGCCATATTCCCTGTTCGGAGCCTTCGAGTGCCCGGACGTGTCGATGATTGGCACAGAAAAGGTATAAAGAGGAACAACAAAGCCTCAATCGATGATATCGCAAGCGGTATCCTGCGGGGGCCGGGAACCTCGATTGGCGTTGTATCCAGGCCCCCAAAGCGTGCCCGGGGGCTGATGGTGCTGGCGGCTGCGAACAGGGATAGCCGTTGCAGTTCTGTGGCCTCCTGGAGCCTGCGTGAAAGGAGAATTGAATCATGAAACAGAACAAGATCTTCAGAATGTGTGCTGCCGCCGTCATCGGCCTGCTCCTGGCCTGCATGGCGGTGGTGCCGGTCAGCGCAGAGAACGATCCGACCCGCGTCATACCTGTCGATGGGAACCTGACACGCATTGCGCCCGTAGATCCGGACCTGACCACTATCATGTCCGTTGACGGGAACCTGACATGGGTCCATGTCATACCCGTCGACGGCGGCTCGCTCGTCATCGACGAAGGAGGAGGGACAGACTGCACCGCATATGCAGGCTCATGGTTCGTCGAAAACCATGTACCGGGATCGGTTTACCGGTTCGTCGTGGAGTGCGAATACGCCGACGCCAACCGTGCAATCGGAGAGATGGCCGAGTTCCGGCTGGAAGGCCCGGATGGTGCGGTAGATACATGGTCCATAAACGACACCCCGTTCTTCAACGACGACTGGACGGGAACGCTGTCGGTGGACTTCATGCCTGAGCGTCCCGGTGCGTACCACTGGGAGATCGCGTGCGATAAAGGCGGAGAGAGCGCCTCGTCGCGAGGGGATCTCATCTTCCGGTAGGAGGTCGTCCGGGTGAGAACGGATTGCATAATCTCAGAAAAGCTCCAGGTGATACCTCCTTTGGTTTCTCCAGAGGGTTGGCCCCCACACGAGCGGTAATCAAATGAGCAGGTAACATCATGACCAGCATAAAGGGGTTTACGATAACTTCTACAGACCATGGTGGCCGAATGCGTGCCGGATCGACGCATGGATCGCGAGAACAAAGAAGAATTGGAGGGCTGATGGTAATCCTCTCAGTCCTTCTTTTTTGCTGTACGGGTTGCGTTGAAGAGCAACCGGTGAATCAATCGGAATATATCAATATCTCACTTACAGAACCCATCTCTCAAGCAGATGCAGTCATCGTTGCCCTATCCCACCCGGGAGTTGCTAAAACAATTGAGAACGATTCGTTCCGGATCACCGTCGGAAAGTTCAGCGCCTCTGACGTACGTGAGGGAAGGCTTAAAGAATTCCATATGGTCTACATCGATCGCTTCAATAGCACTACGCACGAACCGCTCGAAAGTTTACAGGTTATTGTGGCCTACGACGGGAATGTTTACAAAATTTGGCGGTCGTTCCCTCCGGTTAATTCTTCAGTTTCTGAAGAGTGAAAAGCCAGTCTATCGCTTCATTGTATCTGAGCAGGCGCATGGGCAGATAGCGTGATCCTCCACCGCCCTACTCCCAGCAGAACGTCTCCATATCGTACCCGGCGTGGGGCATCCCCGGCGGAACCAGGTGGCTCATGTGGACGCACCGGTAGTCCCTCGCCCCGACGCCGCGGGCGAACCGGACGGCCTCGACGTAGTTCATGTGCTTGGTGATATTATAGCCCTCGGGAGCGATGGCGTCGACGAAGAGGAGATCGATGTCGGCCTTTTGGAGGAGATCCCTGCTCGCTTCCGGGATATCCTCCCGCGTGTCTGCGGTGTAGGCGACCGCCACGTCGTCGTGCTCGAGGAGGAGCCCGCAGGTGTAGACCGGCGGGTGGTTCACCTCAAAGAACGTGAACGTCACGCCGAAGAGGTCGAACGGCTCGTAGACCGGAACCGGGTGCTTCTCGAACGGCAGGAAGTGGAGGTAGCCCGAGCAGTAGTCCATCACCGGCGGCGCCGCGTAGGCCGGGGGCACCTTCTGCACCCGGTAGAACTCGCCGAACCCGATGAAATGGTCGTAATGGCCGTGCGACCAGAGGACGGCGTCGATATGGGGGGAAGAGGCCCGGAGGAGCTGCTGCCGGAGGTCCGGGGACGACTCGATGAGGATGTGCTTGCCCTCAATCTCGACGAGGAAGGACGTCCGGAGCCGTGACCGCCCCGCCGCGACCATCGCCCGGCAGTTCTCGCAGTCGCATCCAATCTTCGGCGTCCCGATGGCGTCCCCGGTCCCGAGCAGCGTGATCTGCATCTCAGCGCCCTGTCCGGATGACGTTCCTCTCCTCCGCCCGAAGGAGACCCTGCTCGATATCCACCGGGCCGACCCGGTGCCGGTCTTCCATCAGCGCCGACATCACCGCCTCTTTCATCATCATCCGCAGATCGGAGCCCGAGAACCCTTCCGTCCGGGCGGCAAGGTCCGCGAAGTCGCAGTCGCACTCGATCGTGGCGGCGACCTTCTCGAGGATCGCCTGCCGCATCTCGCGGTCGGGGAGCGGGAACTCCACCACCTCATCGAACCGCCGCCAGGCCGCCTCGTCGAGGATCCTGGGGTGATTCGTCGCCCCGATGAGGAGGACGCCGTTTTTGACGAAACTGATCTGGTCGATGTTTTTTAAGAGCATGTTCACCGCGCGCTTCATCGCACCGTGGTCGTCGCTGACCCGGGTCTTCGCGACGAAGTCGAACTCGTCGATGAAGA
>JABNAD010000685.1_pt1 | contig 17107 bp, 17 predicted proteins | sample 7240381 | NCBI WGS metagenome assembly JABNAD01 (sample SAMN11332834, study PRJNA596920) | anaerobic digester metagenome | biome: digested sludge; isolation source: digested sewage sludge-derived enrichment culture grown on H2/CO2 | place: Germany: Goettingen
GAATGATACTCCATACAATAAACCGTATTATAAGATAGATATGGAAACAGATGGTGGTATCTATAGAGTATATCTTTATGAAGATAATTCTAACATGTATATTGAGTTACCCTACTATGGAATATATGTTGTTGATGAAAAAATACTATCTATTAATTAAACAATTTTATACTATATAGAGTATGAATTATAAAGTCAGTTTCCCCGTTATGTTTATTTGTTAAAACTAAGTACAATAGAAATTGGAGAGCTAATTTATATGGAGATTTTCAGTTTAAAAGGATATGAGAATGAAAAGATTTCTCTTGAACTCAATGAAGTTTTGGGATTTCCTGATACTACGAGTTATGAAGGTGGCTACGATATCATATGCACGTTAACGATTAATGTTGGATGTTATAATGTTATATGCGAAGAATATTATTCAGCAACAGGTGCGGTATACAATTTCTCTAACGAGTTGCAAAAGTGTTATGACAATTTAGAGGGACAAGCGGAGTATCATTTATTTTTGGAAAATAATTTGGTATTTACTGTTTCCATGAAATCATTGGGTCATGCGGTTGTAACTGGTACTTTTCAGGACAGAACAGATAGAGAAAATATTCTTGGGTTTGAAATGGAAACGGATCAAACTTGTATCTTGCAGGTTATTCAAGCAATCAATGGTTTGAAGAAATATATAGGCATGAAAGAAATCAAATAAATATTTTAGTAACTTCCCATTATGTTTATAACATAGAATTGAAAGAGTTCTGATAATGTCTAATAAAGTAAATAAAAAAATCCGTCAAAATACATTTTGTCGGATTTTTTTATAGCACCTGCTTTTTGATGAAAAAAAGCCATGCATAAAACATGCATAGGTAACATTGTTTAGTGTTATTTAACGTGATTTACAGCAAAATCACACCTATAAAACAAAAAAGCGCCGAAAACCCTGTAAAATCAACGTTTCCAACACCTTTTATAAGTCATCGAGGCGACAAGATTTGAACTTGCGACCTCTACATCCCTAATGTAGCGCTCTACCAAGCTGAGCCACGCCTCGCCGACGACTTCTATATATTACAACAGGAAAAACCAAATGTCAACACTTTTTTTATTTTGTTGGGGCAATAAATTTGGCTAATTATTTTCATTTGAATGTCTACATTAATATGGTAAATATTAACGCTTTTGAGAGCCAACAGTGCTTTGAAAATTGAAAAGTAAAACTTTTGAAGCATAGAAAAGAGCCATGTGAAAAGTAAAAGATTTAGAAATCTATATAAGATTTATATTATTTAAACATAATGGAGAGAATAGAAGTGTCTTTATACAATCTTAATACCGCAAAGAATATTTTAATTCCTTTTTAACTGTGTATGGAGTATGCTGAAAAATGAATTAATTGCTGATTTTTAGAATGGAAATGCATTCTAATTATGGTATATTTATGAGGATAAATTGAAGTATTCATGCAGATTGTTTTGAGGGGGCGTTTGAAATAAAAGATAAACTTATGAAGCATTTTACTGATATCTCGCCGATGAAGATAATTCTTTTTGGATATTGCTTTATTATTTTAATGGGAGCATTATTACTTATAATGCCATTTGCAAGTCAGGATGGAAAATCTACGGAGTTTTTGACGGCGATTTTTACGGCGACGTCTGCAACGTGTGTAACGGGGTTGGTTGTGGTAAATACATATACCCATTGGTCCTTTTTTGGACAGCTGATTATTCTTTGTTTAATTCAAATTGGCGGAATCGGGTTTATGACATTTTGCATTGCTGCGATTTCACTAACGAAGAAAAAAATTGGATATATTTCCCGCTCACTAATGCAGAATTCAATTTCTGCACCTCAGCTTGGAGGAATTGTGCGGATGACCAAATTTATAATATATGGAACTCTTTTAGTAGAAGGAAGTGGGGCACTGTTTCTTTCAAATTTTTACATTCCCCGTTATGGCTTAAGCAAAGGGATTTGGTATTCTATATTTCATAGCATTTCTGCCTTTTGTAATGCCGGTTTTGATTTAATGGGTGAAAAAACCGATTTTATTTCTTTTACAGGGCATGTAGGAAATGTATATGTTAATGTAATACTAATGATTCTAATCATTGTGGGCGGCCTTGGCTTTTTTGTGTGGCAAGATTTATTAGTAAGCAAGTTGCATTTTTCTAGAATGCATTTGCATACGAAGCTGGTTATTTTTCTAAGTGGTATTTTGGTTATTGGTGGAGCAGCACTTTTTTATACCAGTGAAAAAGGTGGAGCTGAATTTCAATTGCTAAATTATTCGGAACGGATTATGGCATCATTCTTTCAATCTGTTAGTGCAAGAACAGCAGGATTTAACACGATTGATATAGGTTCCATGACACAAACAGGTCAGTTTTTAATGATATGTCTTATGTTTATTGGTGGTTCACCAGGCTCAACAGCGGGTGGTATAAAAACAACAACTTTTGCTGTGCTTGCGCTGAGTGTGCTTAGCACCTTCTGGCATAGAAAATCCATTGAAGTTTTTGGGCGCAGAATGGAAGATGGCATTACCCGATTGGCATCTTGTGTTTTTATGATTTATCTTTTTTTGGTTTGTTTTGCCGCTATGACCATTTCTCATATAGAAGGGCTTCCACTGCTTTCTACTTTATTTGAGAGTGTCTCGGCAATTGCAACTGTTGGTTTAACAACAGGGATAACACCCAGTTTGGGAAATACATCTTTGGTTTTATTAATTGTTTTAATGATAATTGGCAGAGCGGGTTCGCTGACGATGCTATTGGCTTTTTCATCCAGAAAAAATCCTGCGGTATCTACACTTCCGCTGGAAAAAATTCAAATAGGTTGATTGTTTGAAAGGAAGGCTGTAAAATGAAATCGATATTAATTGTTGGACTTGGAAGATTTGGCAGACATATGGCTCACAAACTGGTAGAGCAGGGAAACTCTGTTTTGGCTGTGGAAAAAAGCGAAGAGCGAGCAGACAATGCTATAAATATTGTACCCAATATACAAATTGGGGACGCTGCAAATGAGGTTTTTGCCCAATCTTTAGGAGTGAGTAATTTTGACCACTGTGTGATTGCCATTGGGGATGATTTTCAAACTTCATTGGAAATTACTGTTTTATTTAAAGATTTGGGTGCAAAATTTATCTTAGCTCGCGCCAGCAGGGATGTGCATCGAAAGCTACTGCTTCGTAATGGCGCGGATCATGTGGTTTATGCAGAACGAGAGATGGCAGAACGTTTAGCTGTTAAATATGGCTCAAAAAACTTATTTGATTATATTGAGCTAACACCGGAAGCGGCAATCTATGAAATGAGAGTTCCTGAAAGTTGGTACGGCAAAACCATATTGGAAAAGTCCGTCCGAACCAGATATCACATTAGTATTTTAGCAACTAAGAAGAAGGGACAAATTATACCCCTTCCTCAACCGGAGCATGTTTTCACTCCGGATGAAACCTTGATTGTATTTGGTGGAAAATCTGCGGCGAGGGATTTATTAAAGTAAGTATCTGGGTTTCTTTTCTACCAAAAAATATAGGGATCGTATCGAATAAAGATGGAATTTATTACGAACAAAAGGAAATCAAATTTAGGAAAAGCCAGCAAAGGCAATGAATTGCGGTCTTATGGCATAGCATGTTTTAAAAAACTTACAATAGTGAGAAATATGTTACATGCTTAAGCAAAGGGTGATTTTGGGGGAACTTTCTGTACATAATGAAGAGTCAACCAGAAATGTCCTTTGAACATTTTCATTTTTAGATATACCAGGATTTCAAGCGGAAAGGGGAACCGTGCTTGAGAAAAAACGGCAAAATAAAATGGCTGAATATTGTTTGGACTATTTTAGTATTGATAGGAACTTCCTTATTGGGAGGAGCATTCCATTCGGTGGGCTTTGAGTCCTCTAATATTATTATGATTTATATTCTGGGAGTGCTATGCACAGCAATTTTAACATCAAATCGTGTATATACTATGCTTTCGGCCATGATTAGTGTTTTAATGTTTAACTTTTTTTTTACAGAGCCCATTTTTTCCTTTACTGCTTATGACACGGGGGATACCATAACAATACTAATCATGTTTGTTGTTGCTATTTTTGCAGGCAGTCTGGCTGTAAAGATTAAGTTGCAAGCAGAACAATCCGAAGCAATGGCCTACAGAACAAAAATCCTGTTGGAAACAAATCAGCTTTTACAGCAGGCCAAGGATATGGATGGTATTTTGGAGGAAACAGCCAAGCAGCTGGTTAAATTAATGGATCGAACGGTTATCTGCTACAGAAAAGAAAATGGTAATCAATTATCAAAAGGAAATTTATTTCAGGGAATGAATGAAACAAATGGTATGGCATATCTTACTGAAAATGAGATGGACGTGGCTATCTGGACATTTTATCATAACCAACAGGCAGGTGCAGGGACGGCCCATTTTGGTGAAGCCCTTTGCAGATATCTTGCCATAAGAAGCAAAGGAATGGTTTTTGGGGTATACGGAATAGCCATTCAAGGAAAGCCATTTGACACTTTTGAAACGAATTTGATGCTGTCCATTATAGGGGAGTGCGCCTTGGCTTTAGACAAGGAACTAATCAGCCGACAGAGAGAAGATGCGGCAGCTCAGGCAAAAAACGAGAAGTTGCGGACCAACCTTCTAAGAGGAATTTCCCATGACCTTAGAACTCCATTAACCAGTATTTCGGGAAATGCGGCGGTGCTTTTAAATAATGGAGATACCATTGATGAAAAGCGTAGAAAAAATCTATATCTGGATATTTATGATGATTCTATGTGGCTAATAAATTTGGTAGAAAACCTACTTTCAGTGACGCGAATTGAAAATGGAACCATGAAGCTGTATTTACAGGCAGAGCTGATGGAAGAGGTAATTACCGAGGCAATGCGTCATATTGACCGTAAAAAGGCGGAGCATATGATTATCGTGGAAGATAGCGACGAGATGCTCTTAGCAAAAATGGATGCTAGATTGATTATGCAGGTGGTAATAAACCTAGTAAATAATGCAATTAAGTACACAAGGCCGGGTTCAGAAATTAAAATCAGCATGAAGCGAGAGGGAGAGCAAATTCAGGTTTCCGTAGCGGATAACGGGGATGGGATTCCCGATCATCTAAAGAAAAAGCTTTTTGAGCTGTTTTATACTGCGGGGTATACGATTTCAGACAGAGGAAGAGGTTTGGGTTTAGGATTGCCTCTTTGTAAAAGTATCATTTTAGCCCATGGAGGGACAATTACCATAACAGATAATATTCCTCATGGGGCGGTTTTTACCTTCACATTACAGGCAGAGGAGGTACCTACACATGAATAAGCCTTTTATTTTAATTGTTGAGGATGACAGCGCAGTGCGCAACCTGATTTCAACGACGATGGAAACTCAAGATTATAAGTATCATACTGCGGCTTCAGGAAGCGAAGCTTTAATCGAAGCTGTTTCTCAGAATCCGGATGTGGTTTTATTAGACTTGGGTCTGCCGGATATGGAAGGTGTAGAAATTATTAAGAAGATTCGCTCATGGTCTAATATGCCTATTATTGTAATCAGTGCAAGGGCTGAGGATCGAGATAAAATTGAAGCCTTGGATGCTGGGGCAGATGATTATTTGACAAAACCCTTTTCTGTGGAAGAACTATTGGCACGTTTGAGGGTGGCTTTAAGAAGGATTAGCTATACACAGCGTATGGGTAGGGAGCAAGTTGAGTTTGTCAATGGTGATTTGCGTGTGGATTATGCCTCCGGTTGCGGATATTTTGCAGGGGAAGAGTTGCACCTGACGCCTATAGAATATAAATTATTATGCCTACTTAGTAAAAATGTAGGAAAGGTTCTCACACATACCTATATTACCAAGGAAATTTGGGGGAGTACATGGGACAATGATATAGCTTCTCTAAGGGTATTTATGGCAACTTTACGAAAGAAGATTGAAGAAAACCCAGCCCAACCCCAATATATTCAAACCCATGTTGGTGTGGGATACAGGATGCTGCGTATTGAGGAATAAAAATGTACCGATAGTTTGAAGTTAGCAAGCTAAAGAAGCTGGCCGGCGACAGTCTATTTCGGTGCTTTTTTTATATAAAATGAAGAAAGAATTATTTCGTTTTTTAAATTTAAAAAAACTGAGACATATTAAAATAAAGTGTAAGAAAGTTGACAGAAATTCCTAATAGAATAAAAATAAAAGATGTGTATACTTAAGAGTATAAGTAATTTATTTGCAGGGGGTATTTTAAATGAAGAAAAAAGGTTTTGCTATCGTTTGTGCAGCAGCAATGCTGGCATCTTCGGTGCCTGCATATGCGGCGGATGGCATTAAGGTTTTTGTAAATAACTATGAAGTCGTTTTTCATGGGCAGCAGCCTGTGATTTCCGACGGTTACACCTTAATTCCGGTAAGGGGAGCTTTGGAGGCTATGGGTGTTCAGGTGGTTTGGAATGAAAAAGAAAAATCAGTTTTGCTGAAGAAGGATAAGCAGGAAGCAAAGCTTGTGATTGGTAAAAAATCTTTTGAGGGGGGCACGGTTCAGTTAGAAACACCTGCACAGATTATTGGCGGATCAACAATGATTCCTTTAAGAGCAGTTGCAGAATATTTTAATGGACAAGTGGCTTGGGATGGTAAGAGTAAAGCCGTTTCGATAACCATTGATAAGAAAGAAGATGCATATTCTGCTGTTACATATAAAAAGGATTTAAAAGGGGAAGACGGCACAGTTTTAATTACAGGTACAGTGAAATATCCTCAGCTTAATACCGAAACATTAGGTGTAGAGGCAAGAGCAATTAATGATAAAATTGCATCTTGGGCAAAAGGATGCTTGGAATCCTATTTATCTGAGAATAAAGAGTTGGTTAAAAAGGAAGCAGGAGATCTAGGCAGTGATTTTAGAACCCATGATTTTGTCATTGATTTCGAAACACCTTATTATAAAGATAATCTTTTTTCTTTTTATACCAATCAATATACCTACACAGGTGGTGCCCACGGTAATTCCTATGCGAAGGGTTTTACCTATGATTTAAAAGCTGGAATTGAAAATTCTATATCAGATTTTGTAGCATTAAAAGATACAAATGCTGAGAAACTATTTTTGAAGAATATTATAAAAGACGATATCAAACAAAATCCTTCTAAATACTTCGATGGTGCAGAAAAAATGTTGGAGGAAAGCCCGGCGGATATTGGGTTCTATTTGACAGCAGAAAATCAACTGGTGGTATTTATTAGTGAAGCAGGGGTAGTTGCTCCGTATTCTTCAGGAATTATCAGAGTTGAAAAGAAACCGTCTTTGGGAAATAAATAGGTGGAACTTTAAATAGATCCATGAAAAAGTTCTACTATTTAATAGATAGTGAAATATGATAAAAATAATAAAAAAATGGCGCCAATCAATGAACGTAGGTTGGCGTCATTTTTATGACTTCAAAAGATGGAAAGATAATAATGCTATTTTGCCATATGTGGTTAATATGATGAGTAAAGTTATTTTTTTACATGTGATATTGAATCAACACTAAGCCCATGGGGTTTCTTTTCTTTGTATTTGGTTACATTTAACATTCATGGTAGCTTACCAGAATTAGGGGACTTTTGTTCTGGAAAATATTGTGATACAATAAATGTAACCATATAAACTTTAGATAAATTAACAATGGGGGGAGAAACAGTTGGAGAGACCATTACTAAAAGATGGGAATCAGTATCCTACGGATATTATTCTAGCTTCTGTACTAGGAAACAGCATGGAAGTTTATCAAGAACTGGTAAGTTCTCTTTCCCAATTTCAGATTGAGCTGGATTGGCACTTTTATAATGATAGCAAATCGTGGCTGGGAAAAGCTGTTTCAAAAAAGAAAACTGTTTTTTGGCTGTCAATTTGGCAAGGGTTTTTTAAAGTGAGCTTTCACTTTACTGAGAAAACGCGATTAGGCATAGGGAGTCTGCCTATTTCAGTTGATATTAAAAGGGAAATAGAAGATGCCCCTATTAAAGGGAAGCTGGCGAGTGTTGCTATTAAAGTTTCGGAACAAGGATATCTTGAGGATATCTTAACATTAATTTCCTATAAACAAAGCTGTAAATAAATCTTGTATTTCAAAAATGATATAATAATGTTTTGGTGTATGAAACGGACAGAACATTGTTTATTAATTAAGCTACTGTGTAGTGTGTTATAATAGGAAAGAAGGGATAGGCATGAATTCTCCCCTATATATTCGAGATGTAGCATTAACTTCGCCTGTATCTGGGGAATCATATCTGTCTCAGATTCCGGCGGTACAATACTTGAAAGAAAACAAAAGGCTATCATTCACAAGTCCAATTACATTTTTTGTTGGTGAAAATGGCACGGGAAAATCCACACTGCTTGAAGCAATTGCAATTGCCTACGGATTCAATGCCGAAGGTGGCACCAAAAACTTTCAGTTTTCCACAAACAATTCCCATTCTGAACTTTATAAACATTTAACATTGCTAAAAGCTGCTTTTTCCAAGGATGGTTTTTTTCTTCGGGCGGAGAGCTTTTATAATGTAGCCAGTTATGTAGATGAGGTGAGTGCCATCGCAAGCTATGGAGGAACCTCTTTGCATGACCAATCCCACGGTGAGAGTTTTTTGGCATTGGTTCAAAATAGATTTAAAGGAAATGGAATGTATATTTTAGATGAACCGGAAGCGGCACTCTCGCCATTGAGGCTGCTTACTTTAATGGCAGAAATTGATTTTTTAGTGAAAAATAATTCTCAATTTATTATTGCCACCCATTCACCTATACTTATGACTTTTCCCGATGCAGAAATATTAGAATTTTCTAAAAATGGCATACAGTCTGTTTCCTATAAGGAGACGGAGCACTACCAGATTACAAGAAGCTTTTTAGAGAATCCTGAGAAAATGTTAAAGCACCTGCTAAACCCATGATTTTATACTGGGGTTCGTGTATTAATAATGAAGAAATAGCTGTAGAAGAGTAAGGATATGAAGTGTATGGGCGAAGGTGAATGAAGCTTAATTCAGCAGATACGCTTAGAATGCAGGGGTTGTATATTGAGAGCTAATATACCTATAATAATGAAAGATTTACCCCCTATCGGCGCCCTTTTAATATAGGCAAACATAAACTATTCGGTTATTTAAAGTGAGGAGAAATATATGAAAATTATTGATTTGACACGCACCATTTCTAATACAATCCCTGTTTATCCCGGGACAGAAGGCCCTGATCTCTCTATTTCCAATACATATGAGAAAGATGGTTTCAAAGAAACCCTCCTGAAGATGTTTTCTCACACGGGAACCCATATGGATGCGCCCCATCATATTTTCCCTAAGGGAATTTCTTTAGATAAAAAGGATGCATCAGGATTTGTGGGGAAAGGCTGTGTCATTGATGCTACGGATGTACCTGAGGGCGGAACCATTGATATTTCTTATATTGAACGGAACAAAGAACGGGTGGAGAGGGCTGAATTTATACTTTTCCAAACAGGTTGGGAAAAATATTGGGGTCAAGATGCTTATTTTGGTGCATATCCTGTGATTTCTCAGGAAGTTGCCAGATATCTGGTGGAGCATAATAAAAAAGGCATTGGATTAGACAACATTGGTTTAGATCCCATTTCTGATACTGCTCTTACATTACATCATATTATTTTGGAAAAGGAAACTATGGTAATTATTGAAAATCTTTGCAATCTAGACTTGATAGGCCAAGATGATTTTTTTCTGGTGGCACTTCCTTTGAAATTTGAAAACTCTGATGGTGCTCCTGTTAGGGCGGTAGCAATTTTAAGATAAAAACGATGGGACATTTTAAGGAAATTAATTATAAGATTGAAATGCAAAAAAATAATGAAGGAACCCTCATTTGTAACAGCAAGCTGTTGTAAATGAGGGTTTTTTGGTCCTAGTCACAGTTTGAGTTCGTGAAAATTCATTTTAAATGGTACGAAATTGTTTATGGAAGGGGTTTCTCTCATTCAGAATTAGGGGCTTGGCTTATACTATGTTTTTCAACGTTTGTGTATATTGTTGAATCATATTTATTTTAAAAATATTGACATATTATGTCGAAATTATTATAATTAACAATAATATCTCAGATAATGGCAAACTCGGTGAAAACCGAGGACGCAAAGCTGCGGGTCTAAAGCATTCTGCTATGATAGCCGGGTTACCGAAGAGGTCACAGGGGTAATAGACTGTGTGTCACTTTCGGCACGCAGTTTTTTAATACATTTTATTTTATCTAAAGAGGGGAAGTGTAAAAGAATGAAAAAATTTTTAAAGCTTTTTTTTGCAATTACTATGGCCTTATCGGTGTCAGTCACTCCAGTTGCGGCTAAGTCTGCTGAGGGAAAGTCTAATGTTTCAACTTCACAAAAAGAAACCAAGGAAAAGGTAACCAAGGAAAAAGAAACCGAAAGTGCTATAAAAAAAACAAATGACTCAGCATCAAGTCAGAAAACAGAATTAAATAGCCAGACAAATAGCCAGACAGATAAAAAAGTTTTCAAGAATGAACTGAATGAGCAAAAGAAGGAACTACAACAAGAAAAGGCTTCTTTAAATCAACAATTAGAAGAACTTAAACTAAAATATGAGAGTTTGATTGCCTCAGGAGATACAGAAGGTGCCAAATCTGTTTTAGAAAACATAAACGCACTGAATCAGCAGATTCAAGATGTGCAGGGGCAGATGAAAGAGACAATAAATGAGCGCTATATGCTTGTGAAAACAATGTATACGGATGAGGAGCTTGCTGAATTTACTAATGCGAAAGAACTAATTTCTAAGATGTATGCCGACGCTGAAGTTTTATCAGCTGGCAGCGTGACTATAAATAACAATCTAATTAAGTTTGATACACCTGCATATATTAAAAATGGTGTAACATTGGTACCACTCAGAGCTATATCAGAAGCGTTGGGCGGAGACGTGTCATGGGCTGGAGAAACACAGACTATAGTAATAAAAAATGGTGATACAGTGGTTCAAATCACTGCAAACAGCACAACAGCAACCGTTAATGGTGAATCTGTTAAAATAAGTGCTCCACCCACTAAAAATTGTGGCAGGACATATGTCCCCCTCCGTTTCTTGGCTGAGACATTAGGCTTTAATACGGAATGGGATAGTGAAAATGAGCAGATTGAGATTCGTGATGATATAGAAGCACCTACGCAGGAAGAATCCACAAATGACAGTGTGGAAACAAGCTCTGAGGTGGCTTCTGTTCAGGAATAATTATAATTGGAATAGAGAACTACTAAAATAGTTTTCCAGTAAAAAGCAGCCTCCTATGTTGACATAAATATAGGAGGCTTTACTATGCTTCATATAGCTAAAAAGTTGGGGAAAGGTTTTTAATTGGTATAAATAGAAAAGTACATATTAATAGGAATAAAAAGAAAAAGAGCCTTGGAAATGCTACGAATACAGCATTCCAAGGCATCTTATTTTTTATTCTGCCTCAATGATGGCATAGATATCTGCCGCCATTTTTTGATAATACCCTGTTTTATCTTCGGAAACCAATTTTGCTGTTTGGGATTCATAATACGCTCCACATGCTTCCAAGGCATCAAAAGTATGCTTCTTTGTAAGCAATGCAACAACCTCAGAAACCAAGGCGGTTCTCTCTTTGTAGTGGGCGTAGTCGTTTTCTTCGGCGTCGCTTTCCATAGCTACGATCCCATCTATCATTCCGGCATAAAACTCCAAATCCATTTCTGGGAAGTTTCTGTTGCTCTCTAAAATCATATCAAGAATAGAGTTCTGTCGAAATGAAAGAAACACTTTATCAGCAGGAATATTTTTTAGAAAACTGTAATATTCAACACAAGATACAATCAATACTTTTTGCTCCATTTTTGTTCTCTCCTTTACAATTCATCACAGAGTATGATACCTGTTTTTGAGGCAGATTTCAAGGGGTAGAGGACATGCAAAGTCAGTTATCGATTTTTTAGATAACTGAGTATAAAAAACTACTAATAACTGGATAATTTTTCTCTGTGATATAATAATAAGTACATTATAATAGGAAGAGGAGTGTTATATATGGCACATGAGAGCGGCGGTTTTGGTACGAAGGCAATCCATGCAGGGAATATTAGAGATAAACAATACGGTTCATTAACAATGCCCATTTATCAAACTTCTACATTCTTTTTTGAAAACTGCGAGCAAGGGGGACATCGTTTTGCGGGACAAGAGAATGGCTATATTTATACCCGTTTAGGTAATCCTACCACATCGGTTTTGGAGAGCAAAGTGGCGGCTTTGGAAAATGGCGAGGCCTGTGTTGCTGCATCAAGCGGTATGGGTGCAATTTCTTCCTGTTTATGGAGTATTGCAGGTGCTGGAAAACACATTTTGGCTGATGAAACCCTTTACGGCTGTACCTTTGCTTTATTACAGCATGGAATGACCCGTTATGGGGTTGATGTTACCTTTGTGGACACTTCCAATTTGGACGTGGTAAAGGCGAATTTAAAAGAAAATACTGTGTGTATTTATTTAGAAACACCTGCAAACCCTAACTTGAAAATTGCAGATATTTCAGAGATATCAAGAATTGCCCATAGTTTTAATCCTTCTATCAAGGTTGTATGCGATAATACCTTTGCATCTCCCTATCTGCAAAGACCTTTGGAATTGGGCGCGGATGTTGTTGTTCATTCTGCGACAAAATATTTGAATGGCCATGGTGATGTCATTGCTGGCTTTGTAATTGGTAAGGCGGATTTTATGCAGGAAGTAAGAATGTTTGGTCTTAAAGATATGACTGGGGCTGTGCTTGGGCCTTTTGAGTCCTTTTTAATTCTAAGAGGTTTGAAAACCTTGGAAATTCGTATGCAAAGACATTGTGCAAGTGCCAAGGCAATAGCGGAATTTCTGGATGGACATGAAAAGGTGGAAAAAGTCTACTTCCCTGGACTTGTAAACCATCCTGGTCATGAAATTGCTAAGAAACAAATGGACGATTTTGGTGGTATGATTTCTTTTGAGGTAAAAGGTGGCAAAGAGGCGGGCATGAAATTTGTAAACAGTCTGTCGCTGGCAACCATAGCTGTTTCCTTAGGAGATGCGGAAACCTTAATCGAGCATCCCGCATCTATGACCCACTCCACCTATGGAGAGGAAGACCTGAAAGCAGCAGGCATCTCTGCCGGACTTATTCGTTTATCTGTAGGGCTAGAGAATGTCGAAGATATTATTGCTGATTTGAGCATGGGCTTGGAAAAAATTTGATAAAAAGAAGCGCGTTTCTCAATTATTTGCACAAATATATGATGTGATGTTAAATCAACAGCGGTATCTGGCGTGAAAGAACAAGCTATGAATTTATTGATGATTGCATTGTAAACGGTCATAAGAAATGGGGTATATAGAGAGAGTTATTAGGCTGTATAAAAGCCCTTTTATGAGAGAGAAAGAGATACATTTTATTTAACCTAGAACCCTTTTGTTCTAAATATGCTTTTTCAGGTTTGAGGCTACCGTTATATAACGGCGGCCTCAATTTATTTTCACAATAAAATTTAATATTTTTTTATTTGTTCTTCCAAAATTTCAACGAACTCTTTTGCCTTTTGGGAAAGGCGTTCCCCTTTTCTGGAAAGCCACCCGATGCACATATCGCAAACCGGAGCGGCTAAAGGGATTGCGGAAATGCGAGGATCATAATACCCATCAGGTAAAACGCCGCTGCCTGTGGAAATTGCGGTGGTGTGGGCAATAATATTATAGGCGGTTGCTCGATCATTCACATAAATAATTTGGCTATATTCTATATTTTGACTGAGGACGGCTTCTTCTGAAAAATTCAGAGAGCTTTCTTCCTTTTTTGAGAAGATGACGAAAGGATAATCTTTTAGCTCAACGAGAGAAATTTCTTCTTTTTTGGCCAAGGGATGCTCTTTATTCATAAAAACATGAGGACGCAGACGTTTCATCTCGTGGAAAATTAAATTTTTAGAATCAAAGAGTTTGCTCAGAAAAACTTCTGTGATATCTGAAAGAAAAATGATTCCTAAGTCACTTTTTCCATTATGTACTTCTTCAATAACCTTACCCATGGGGCATTCCTTAAAGCCATAACGGAAGAAAGGGTCATTTTGCTTTTTTAGAAATTCAACAAAGGCCTTGGCACAGAAGGGGTAACGCTGAGTTGAAATATAGAGACGGTTATTGATTGGGCCATTTTTCCCAGAATAAAACAGAGAAACGTCCTTTGCTTGCTGCAAGAGCGGATGAACTTTCGCAATAAATTCTTGCCCTTCTTCTGTCAAAGAAATGCCTCTGTTGCTGCGAACAAAAATGGAAATGCCCAATTCCTCCTCCAATTCTTTAATGGCAGAGGAAATTGCAGATTGGGAAACAAATAAATTTTGTGCCGCTTTATTCATAGAACCACAATGATAAATTTCCATGATATATTCCAACTGCATCAAGGTCATGACAGGATTCGCCCCTTTTTTCTTTTTATCATACCATAATACTTTATAAAAGAGTAAGTGAAGGAGTAAATTTTAAAAAAATACATTATTTTCTTGACAAGATATTTTTTTGTCGTAAGCTGAAAGAAGGAGAAATTTAGGAGGGAGTAACTTATTATGAGAAATATTTCAATAGATAATAGTATTAAAGAACGTTGTCCAGAGGCGGTTTTGGGGTTATTGCAATGCAAGGTTGTGGTGAAAGAAGATGACGCCCCATTCTTGGAATTATTAAATAATAAAATTGCAGAGTTGGCTGAGGTTGAACTTTCTCAAGCAAATAAGAGAGAAAAGATTCAATCCACAAGAAAGGCTTATAAGGCTTTGGGTAAGGATGCAAATCGTTATCGCTGTTCTGCCGAGGCAATGTGCCGTAGGATTTCCAAGGAAAGAGAACTGTATTATATTAATAATGTGGTAGATATTAATAATTATTTGTCAATAAAAACAGGTTATTCCATGGGGACGTATGATTTGGAGCAGGTGCAGGGAGATATTTTATGGGCTCGTGCTCCAGAAGGCACAGCGTATCAGGGGATTGGCAAGGACGTATTGAATATCGAGTTTTTGCCTGCATTGTTTGATGAAAGGGGGCCCTTTGGTAACCCCACCAGCGACAATACTAGGGCTATGATAACAGAAAAAACTAGTGAAATTGTTATGGTTTTTTACGCCTTTGACGGAGGGGAAGAGCTTCTAGATCTTCTGAAAGAAGCTGAGACATTGTTGAAAGAATTTGCTGGCGGATGGGATTTTGAAGGTAAGCTAGTTAAATGATGGTGCGATGCTTATGAGATATAGAATCTTTTGTTAATCAGGTTATCCTGGTAGGCAGGGAAGTTATGCAAGAATAGGGGAAATCATTGCGTTTTAATACAAGTTGCGGAGATATACGTGATGCTAGATAAAATTTCATTATTTGTGAATGGAACATATTACGATTGTCATTTTGTTTGGAGAGATGAATTAGGGGCCATATCTTTCATTATCAATTTTGAATTTAGGCAAATTGCTCTCAAAAAAGCAACCCCTTTGTAAATTCAAGTTAAGGAATGATTGTTAAAAAATATTTGAGCAGATACTTGTTATGGGTGAAAAATTCAGAATGAGGAGAGTTTTTATGAAAACACTTTTATTTTTGGCAAAAGGTTTTGAAACAATGGAATTTAGCGCTTTTGTGGATATTTTGGGGTGGGCCAGAAATGATTATGGATATGATGTTCCTGTGGTAACTTGTGGTTTTCAAAAAGAAGTCATAAGTACATTCCATATACCTATATTAGTAGAAAAAACCATTGATGAAATTGACGTGAATGAGTTTGATGCTCTGGCTATTCCAGGTGGGTTTGAGGAATTTGGATTTTACGAAGAAGCTTATAATGAAAAATTTTTAAAACTCATACGGGAATTTGATGAAAAAGATAAAATAATAGCAGCAATATGCGTTGCAGCGCTTCCAGTTGGAAAAAGTGGAGTTCTCAAGGGGCGGAAGGGTACAACCTATCATCTGAATGGTGCTTATCGCCAGAAACAGCTGAGGGAGTTTGGTGTTGATGTGGTAAATGAAGCCATTGTGATTGATAAAAATGTGATTACTTCTTATTGCCCGGAAACTGCACCCGGTGTTGCGTTCATACTCTTAGAAAAATTAACTTCAACGGAACAAATGGAGATTGTAAAAAAAGCCATGGGATTTTGACGAAACAGGAATCGAAGTTTCGTTTTTCTTGCAAGGCCAGATATACAAACACTTTTTGCTTTGAACCTTTTCACATTACCCAATAGTCATAGATATTAATTTAATTAAGTACTATGACAATCATATGAACCTCAACACCTCATAATCTTTCGTGTGGATTTTTTAAGAATTCTATGGTATGATGGCACTAGATTTTATTGAGAGAAGGTGATGGATTGAAATCCTTCGAAGCCCTTTATACAGAGTATTACGACAGGGTATATTGTTTTTTATATCGGCTATGTGCCGATGGGGACTTGGCAGAGGATATGACCCAGGAAACGTTTTTACAGGCATATACTGCCTTTCATAGGTTCCGTGGAGAGTGTGAACTTTTTACTTGGTTGGCTTCCATTGGAAAGCATGTGTATTTTAAATATTTGAAAAAAAATAAATTAGATTTGGATTCTGCCAATTTGGAATTGGTTGTGAACACATATTGTGATGGATGCGTTGATCCGGAAGAACATATGAGAAGAAAAGATGTGGAAAAGGCGGTACGGGCAATTATTGATGGTATTCCGAAAAAATATCGAGATGTTATATTGCTTCGTATTTATGCTGAATTATCTTTTTCTCAAATTGCCTTGGTTTTAAAAATCAGCGAAAATTCCGCAAAGGTTATTTATTTTAGAGCAAAAAAAATGTTGGTGGAGGTGTTAAAACATGAGTTTGAACTGTGATATTGTTAAGGATCTTGTGGCATTATACCACGACGGTGTGGCAAGCGAAGCCAGCGATTCTGCTGTAGAGGCTCATTTAAAGGAATGTAAAAGTTGTCGCAATTATTATAAACAATATGGACATGGCCAACCTGCTTCTTTAAAGT
>JABNAD010000686.1_pt1 | contig 17098 bp, 15 predicted proteins | sample 7240381 | NCBI WGS metagenome assembly JABNAD01 (sample SAMN11332834, study PRJNA596920) | anaerobic digester metagenome | biome: digested sludge; isolation source: digested sewage sludge-derived enrichment culture grown on H2/CO2 | place: Germany: Goettingen
CCGCTGGTTTCACCCCGAAATACCCTTTGTCCCGGTAGACCGTTTCTCCCGGTTTCGAGAGGTCAATACGACTGTCATGCAGCGACGCGGTCGTTGTTGCCAGGCGACGGATCAGCTGGAACTCTCTGTCGAAAAGGGTGTGAGGTTTGTACCCGAACTGTGATCCCGTTCCCTTCTTCGCCCAGGTGCCGTCCCGGCATCGCCGGGTCCGTGCCTGATCACCGCGAGGCGTATCAGCGGTCGCATGACCGGGATCGGCGGTGATGAACGTAGCATCCTGGATCACACCCCGGCGTATTTTCAGGCCGCGGGCGTCGAGCCGCTGCTGGAGGTCAATCCAGAGGTCGTCGATCATGCCGGCGTCGACCATGAGGTTCTTGAACACACAGATCGTCGACCGGTCGGGGGTCGTGGCCGGTTACCTAAGGGAGCGATGGAACGAGATCTGGCTCCGGCCTGACGTTCGAGCTCGTAGTCAGAGAGACCATACCTCTGCTGAAGCACGAGAGTTTCATGAGCACGATCACATTGGTGTGAGGCCGCTCACCCTGATCGGTGTCGCTCTGGTAGAGCGTAGACAACCGGAGACGTAACGGCCCCCCGGTCGATCAGACCTTCGATCTCATTGAGAGGGTCACCACGGGCGGCGATAGCCGCATACTCCTTGTGGAGAAAGAATTTCCCGAACGTGCTCATCCAAAAAGATCGATCAAGGAATGGATATAGGTAAGCTGAGGTTTATCGCTACTCTCATGAACAAAATTGTCGTTCTCCTTCCCATACTCTAACCGTATTTGAATGTATGGCGGAGCTTGATTGCCATCCGGCGGAGTTTTCGTCAAATGATCCGTCACATTCCTTTCCGCGTTAACACCATATCAGAGAATGGAATCCTGTGTATCATGAGCCTCATCCGCGAACTCCCGGCAGACGAGGAGGACAAGAAACGGGAGAATGAGGATCCAGTAGTGAAGGTACTGTCGAATGAAGATGGTTCCTCCCAGCATCAGAGCAAAGAGTGCAATCATCCATTCGGATGGAGAGCGCAAGCCTCTTCGGATCACACTGACAGTTGCAAGGATCAGTGTTGGAAAGACCATGGTAACGCTTGCGATAAGGTTGACAGCGAATGAAAAGAGACCGTTTGCTCGATAATTCGGGATATCCGCAATCGTCTGCCCCATAACATAGGCAGGTCCAATCCCGAACGTCCATGATAGAGCACTCAGTGTCGCATCGTATCCGTACAGCAAATAGATCGCAAGAAACGGAAGGATGACGGCGATCAGGGCGGGCACAAGGAGGCGATGGTATCTGGTGTCGCCCTGAGCCCAGAGATAGTAGACGAGGGGGACTACCCCGAAAAGCGCATACTGCTTGAATCCTATCGCAAGACCGATACAGACTCCCGCCGCGATCAACCATCTTTCACGGATCAGAAGAAATGCAAGGAGCAGGAACAGCAAGGCAAAGGGTTCGCTGAACAGTAAGTACCCCTGCACGAGCGTACCGGCTGTCAAGAAGAGTAAGCCGGAGGTATACCCGGTAATAACGCCATAGTCGCTGTTTCCGATGTGAAAGATGAGGAAAGCGCACAGGACGTATGTCCCCGTCATCACAGGCAGATCGAGCGAACCTGTCGAAGCGCCGATCCAATCCATCAGAGCCACAACGAAGAAGAGCAGGGGCGGTTTGGGATCTGTAAAATGCACGTAGGGGGAGGCCCCATCGATGATAAGCCGGGCCATCTGATGAAAACGTTCGGCATCAACCCCGTGCCATGCGTTAGAGTCCAACTGGTAGACAATAAGCGCCAGTGCGGAGCCGATGCAGATGTATGTGCCCAATGAGATGAGATACCTCCGGGAACCCCACACGTGTCTCTTTAAAAAAAAACCTCGTCGCATCTATGGAAGGAGTGAGGTGGTTGCAGAGAGCATCTTCATGAGGCCGTCCCATATGGCGAGACAGAGGAGCAGTACTCCGATGAGTATTGTCGCGCTTCCGGTGATGCGGATATTTCTTAGAGTCGAGACCCCGAACCCAATGATGCCCATCGAAAATCCGAAAAGAGCCCTTTCCATAAGGAAACCCGGTGTATTGAGCAACGCAAGGGGTTCTGGGAACTGTATCAGATCCACGAGGAGCCGCACCGGACCCGTCAGTACGAATAGCACGAGAAAACTAACAGGGGGTGATATCGTTCGAAATCCAAGCCAGATGAAGAAGATTGGCAGAATATTGGTCAGTACGATAACCAGAATAAACACGAGTTCGAACCGGATATTTGTCCCGAGGAGATAATTACCAAGATATCCTGTGAAATTTGTAACAACGAATATGAGGATGGATGCGACGACGGCGAGCACTACATTCTGGTCGCCCAGATTGGCTGTCTTTAAAAAAGAGATGGATTTGGAGTGCATGTGTTAACTCACCCTCACGTACACGTGTGTCAATCCCGCTCGAAAAACGCCCGGGCTGTAGTTGTCCAGATTGATACTCCCCGCAAGACTGTACTTCGGGCCGACCGTGTCGCGCACGAGATTGCGGCCGACGGTATACCCGTCATCCATGATCACATGGTTGGATCCCGTCCAGTATTCCAGATGCGCCTGCCCATAGATCCAATTGTCGTTAAAATTGGGTGCATATCCCGCATCAAGAACGACACAATGGGTCCTTACTGTGAAATATGAGTTCGACGGCCTTTCCAGTTGATAGAGGCCGAACGAGCTGTCCCATTTCAATTGACTGGTAGACGGTCCGCTAATACCGTATTCTGTCCAACCGCTTCCCTGATACCATCCCCTCGTCAGCATATGGGCAAGGAACCCGGCCGACCTCTCCTTTTCGATGATAAAGCCAATCGGGCCATTGTTGGGATCAGCAACATTTTGAGAGGTTGTCTCCCAGGGATAGAGCCACATGTCGTTACCCCAGATGTTGAAAACGACCCAATACGGAGCTGCTTTGGGGGTTACGTTCCCCATCCCAGAACCGACCGATCTCTTATACTCCGCCCTGGCGTTTTCGAGCGCGGTTGTTTTTCCAACTTTTTCCGCCATTTTTTCAATGGCCACTTGATTGTACTTCAAAAATTTTTCTTCAGACATCGGAGTGAGAAATTTCGGATCCGTGAGTGGGCTCGTCTTCTGATGCTGTTGAGCCTCAGAAATGTTTTTCTGTTCCTCCGCACTCAGCATGTCGGATCCCGGCACACTTTCCAAAGAAGGGATTGCCGCCACGGGGACGACAACCAAGAGAAATGCCATGCACATGGCCAGATTTTTCCGGTCCATACAAAACGTGATTGTCGGGGCAGGGTTATACTATTTATGTGAATTAAATTTTATTATTTATTCCAATTTAATCTATCTTCGCTAATTGAAGTATTTGATCCGGAAAAACTTCTCGAGCAGTTGACAAAATGATGACTACTGAGGATATCTTATGATTACCTTCAATGGATCTACGCGAAAGATGGTAGCATTTACTAGCAATTGAATGAACCAATAAACATCGCTTGGAAAAATTCAAATTACACCTCTGTCAAGCAGGAAATATTAGAGAATGCCTGGACCGATTATCCCCTGGAGGACACATACTATGTCTTTGATTCTGTATATGGATGGATTGCTGATGATGGACTGGCAAGCGATCCGTTCCGTTTATTAGGGGGCTATCATATTCGAATTAGGAGTCTGTCGGATAGTGATATTGCAGGCGCTGCCCACCAAGACTCAGGTGTACTCCGTCATGCGATTGGATTCGAAAAAGCCGAGGAGTTGGTTGCGGGATTCTATAATGATCCCGATGATACGCGATGGCATGAGTATCAGGATGTTTATGCCTATAATAATTATTGGTGATTCCTCAGTTACTGCCACCGGAGGGTATTCACCGAGAGTTTCGTTCAGTCGATCAAAGAGGTCAACGTCCCGGCACTATACCTGACCTCCAGCTCGTTAAAGGAGAACGCCAACTTTTTCGAAAGGAGTTACATTTAAGAATAAGCAACAATTCGATGAATCGAGAATCTGTTTTGAGAATGCTGTACATTATGATCCGACTCTCGCTTCGGCGATCAACTAGGTTCGACAATAAAAAGAATGGATTAGGAATAATAGATCTGATTTGACCATTTTGTGATAGAATACGCAGGTGGGATTGCATCCGGGGGAAAATCACCATAATGCAGGGAAAACGTTGAGTAATAAGACCCTGATTGAGGGAAGAACTTGTTTTTCCAAACCTCAACAAACGATGTGAAATAACCGGTTGCCGTACCTTGGTCAGCACTTACCCATGCGGATCCATCCCACCTCATAAGATTTGCAACAACATTAGTGACCGGGAAGGCACACGGCGTTGTCGAAGTACATGCCCAATAATTAATCCCATAAGGGATTACACTGGTCGCGCTGTTCGCAGTCGCTTGATACAAAACTGCTCTGGCATTCTGTTCTTTATCAGATGTAATGCTAGATGCAGAAGCTGATTGTTCATCAGTATTCTGTTCGAATCGATGAAAATCAGGAAGGGCTACTTTAACTTCTGTATAAGCAATTCTCTCTTCATCTGTTAGATTTGTCCAATATTCCGGGGAGATTTTCTCCAGACACTGGGCGGCAGTCACTTCTTTTCCTTCCATGGTATACGCCCATTCCATGAATTGATCGGAACTGGGGCTCGGCAAAGAACCTACTTTTTCGGCACTAACTAGCGGTACAATTGCCATTCCTGTAAATAGCAGGAGTAGAAAGAGGTCGATTTTCAATGTTCTCATAATTCTCTCCTCCCGTGAATGCTCTTCGCATCCACAGATCCACGTGCAAGTCTGGTTACAAATGTCATCTGTGAAAAATCTTGAATGGAAAATATGATGGTCAGACGTCAGATGACCGTCAAAGGGCGTGTCCATCCACGATGCACCGATATTTACGGCGGAACGCTGGCTTGTTCTATTGACTAATTCTATCGCTAGAAATAACTGCTTTCGTTGAAGTACGTTACACCGTTTGTCCGAGTCGTTGACGAGTAAACAGTCATAGTATTGCTCCGCAAGCGGGTGGTACCGAATTTATCGTCAGAGCTGCCTATGAGTCTTGGAAGATTTCAATACGCTTTCGGTCTCGGCAGTCGGGGACTCCTGAGATTTTGTCATTCAATGTTTTTCACAGAAGTGCTATTCGAGAAACAGAGAATGCGATATCTGGCAGCGTTCACCCGTGTTTGATAACCGGATGGGTTCTGTCCTGTCCGAAGACATGGTATCACTGTATCGTCATTGCTCAGATAATTTCGGTCCTGCCTTCGGGAGTATCGTGCACAACAAAGGAGGTAGAAACCATGAGTCGAGGAATTGATCTGCGGATGCTCTCCCTGCTCACTGCATTCATGCTGGTAAGCGTGGCGTTCGTTCCTGCGGTAAGCGCCCAGAGTGAGATGAAAACAGCTCAGGATGCGCTGAAGGAAGTCAAGATAGAGATTGTAACCGACACAGAAAATTTGAAAGAGTGTTATGCAACTGTCCCGCTTGAAGATGGCAGGGAGCAGAAGTACTTCGTCAGGCAATGGAAATCAGAGGTGGATGGAAAGGAGGTCTGGAAGTTTAATGTATTTGAATCCAGCCCGGATGGAGTAATTGCACATGATGCGGTGTTCGGTAGAGATTCTTACTACTGGTGGGATTCGAGTGGCATCCACATGCACTTCGGGCCGATAGATATGAGTGCTCTTTCCGATTTGAGCTCTGCAGTCATAGGTGCATTTGGGGCATGGTTGGCCACGGTGATAGGACTAAGCGGAGGTGTCGCTGCAGTCCTTGCTGCCGTACTTGCGATAGCGATAATACTTACGTACTGGTATTATCAAAATGTTGACGGGAGTATGGACGTATATCTCAGTAATACGACAATTGCTCTCATACCAGTGTATGCCCTGATGCCTGGCTCCCAACCGATTGTTGTACGGTTAGGAACACATGATGTCATTCTAATGCTCTAATTTTTTATCATTGTTAGAGTGGATGTCGATGAACCGAAAAACGATAAGGACCTTAATTGCTGTGGGCTGGGTGTTAACTCTCATATTTCTCTCCATTCTCATAGGTCGTTATGAGGATCTGGTATCACGCGGATTTTCCCAGCTGACTTTTCTTCTGGGGGCAATATTTGGATTGATATCCGCGATGGTTCTCAATAAGGTCGATGCCAGATTCGCTGATAATGAGGAATCGGAGGAGGTGAGGGAGTGATCATTTTCACAATCATGCTTCCAAGGATTTCCCCCCAACTTGCGAGATCTCCCGAATGGGCAACGGGTTATGTAAAACGAATTCAAGGATGAAAATGAAACGATCGACACTCTTGCTCGTCCTATCATTGTCTCTGCTCGGTTGCGGCTGCACCTCTCAGGATCTTCTGGAAACAAACAGCTCGTCTTTTGCGGATACGGTAAGAGGATCTCAGGATTATTATGATACAATCGTGATCGACGACCCGCTCAATGCGACTGCGTGGTGCATGCGGGGAAATTACTATAGAGGATAGCTCGGAACACTCAGACCTCACCGCTCTGAACGAAATCTCTTGAGCATCGGTCCTCCTGTCCTTTTGGTTCCCCCCACGTCTTTCCACACTATCTGATCGCGAAAGCTACCGCTCGGCGCGTTCTTTTCGCTGGATAGTTCGGAGCTGAAGGAGGTTGTAATTGAAGCACGCCATGACGTTCGCGAGATGTGCCCGAGCGACCGTTGTGACCATTACATGGCCGGCATGGAAACATCGTTTGATCACCGCGCAGGGTCGTTCCACGAGAACCCTCGTACGGCTGATCGCCCGTTTTCGTCGTTGCTCCCTGATGGAGAGCGGATGGTTCCGAACCGCCCGATGCATCGTTTTGTCCATCGACGTCGCTGGTTTGACACCGAAATACCCTTTGTCCCGGTAGACCGTTTCTCCCGGTTTCGAGAGGTCGACACGACTATCATGGGTCGATGCCGTGGTGGTTACCACCCGTCGGATTAACTGCCACTCCTTGTCGATGAGGGTGTGAAGTTTATACCCGAACTGACTCTTTTTCCCTTTCTTCGCCCAGGTGCCGTCCCGGCTCCGCCGGGTCCGTGCCTGATCGCCGCGTGGTGTATCAGCGGTCGCATGACCGGGGTCCGCGGTAATGAACGTTGCATCCTGGATCACACCCCGGTGAATTTTCAGGCCGCGGGCATCGAGCTGCTGCTGGAGGTCGGTCCAGAGGTCGTCGATCATGCCGGCGTCGACCAACCGGTTCTTGAACGCCCAGATCGTCGAACGGTCGGGGATCGTGGCAGGATACCCAAGAAAATGGCGGAATGAGATCCGGTCCCCAGCCTGCCGTTCGAGCTCGTAGTCGGAGAGACCATACCACTGCTGCAGCACGAGCAGTTTCATGAGCACGATCACATCGGTATGCGGGCGACCGCCCTGATCGGTGTCGCTCTGGTAGAGCGTGGACAACCGGGGACGAAACAGCTCCCAGTCAATCAAATCTTCGATCTCATTGAGAGGGTCACCACGGGCGGCGATGGACGCATACTCCTGGTGGAGAAAAAAGTTCCCGAACGTGCTCATCCAGAAAGATCGATCGTAGAGTGGATAAAGGTGAGCTGGGGTTTGTCGCTATTCTCTATAACGACGCATTCGGCCAGTTCGGCGAAGCATTAGAGAGTTATAACCGGTCACTTGAAATGGATCCGGAATATGGGTATGCCTGGTTCTCGAAGGGAGTTACGTTAGAGAATCTGCAACAGTTCGAAGAGGCGAGAGCCTGTTTTGAAAAAGCCGTACAGTACGATCCCTCTCTTGCGGGAACGATCTCTCGGATTCGACAATAACCGAGAGCTCTTCGTCTCGGCGGCAGGCCCGAGAGGTGGATCACCGAGGACTGGGTATGGGCTAGGAGCGGGAGCGATGACACGGCTCGAGGGGCCCTCGGGTCGGTGCTCGGATAGACTGACACGTCTCACCGAACACGTGCCGTTCAAGCGGATACGAGGGGAGTGACCGGCATAACCTCATGAGTCCTCCCGCCCAACCAGTACTTCGGGAGCCGCAGGATGAGCGCGAGAAAGGAGTTCGTGGTGGGTGTCTCCGGGGCGAGCGGCGCCCCGTACGCTCGCCGTCTGCTCGAGGTGCTGGTCGAAGAGGCGACCGTGCACCTGGTTGTCACGGAGCAGGCGCGGGCGATCGCCGCGCACGAGGGGGTCCGGTACGACGACCTCGACGTGGTCGTCCATCCCAACAACGACCTCGCGGCAGCGATCGCTTCAGGCTCGCACCGTTCGGACGGGATGGCCGTCGTGCCGTGCAGCACCAAGACCCTCGCTTCGATCGCCCACGGTCTCTCTGCCTCGCTCCTGGCGCGGGCGGCGGACGTCACTCTAAAAGAGCGGCGTCCGCTCGTGCTCCTGGTGCGGGAGATGCCCCTCTCCCGGGTCCACCTCCGGAACATGCTCGCTGCGGATGAGGCCGGCGCGACAGTGATGGTCGCCAGTCCCGGTTTCTACGGCCGGCCGGCGACGGTCGATGACCTGGTCGAGATGGTGGTGGGGCGCGTGCTCGACCACCTGGGGGTTGATCACGCCCTCGGCCCTCGATGGGGGGGATACGATGCATAACGAAGTCACGATGCGGGATTATATCGCACGGGTGCGTGAAGAGGGAGGAGCCATCGAGGTTACCGAGCCGGTCTCGACGGTCTACGATGCACCTCGTCGGTCGGCCCAGACCGATCGGATGCTCCTTTTTAACGACCTCGGGAACGGGTGGCGCGGCGTCATGAACCTGGTCTCGGACCGGGCCTCGATCGCCCGGGCCCTCGACCTGCCCCCGGACCGGGTACTCTCGACCCTTGCGGATGCGAGGTTCGACGGGCAGGTCAGGGTCGATGGCCCCCTCTCCACCGTCCGCCCCGACCTCGACCAGGTCCCCGTGATGAAGCATTACCCGCTGGATGCCGGGCGGTACCTCACGGCGGGCATCGTCTACTCGCGGTACGGCGGCGTCGAGAATGCCTCGGTCCACCGGATGCTTGTCCAGGGAAAGGACCGGCTCGTCGCCCGGATCGTCGAGGGCCGGCATACCTTCAACCTGCACCGCCAGGCACGCGAGGCGGGCGAATCCCTCCCGGTCGCGATCGCGATCGGTGTCCACCCGGCCGTCATGCTTGCCGCCTGCACCCGTGTACCGGAAGGTCGGGAACTCGCCTACGCTGCAGAACTCATCGGCGGCGAGATCGGGGTGCGAGAGTGCTCGAACGGGGTGCTTGTGCCCGATGCCGAGATCGTGATCGAGGGTGATATGGGCGCCGAAACGGCGGATGAGGGGCCGTTCGTCGACATCACCGGCACCTATGACCCGGTCCGCGTCCAGCCGGTGATCCGGCTCACCGGCATGGCGGTGAAACAGGACCCAATCTATCACGGCATCCTGCCGGGGGGTGCGGAGCACAAGGTCCTGATGGGGGCGCCGTACGAGCCCAAGATCTACCGGGCGGTCGCCGGCGTCACGACGGTCCGTAACGTGCACCTCACCCCCGGCGGCTGCGGGTACCTTCACGCCGTGGTCCAGGTCAAAAAGGCAACGAACGGTGACGGCAAGAACGCCTGCATGGCCGCTTTCGCCGCCCACACGTCACTCAAGCACGTCGTGGTCGTCGACGAGGACATCGACCCGGGCGACCCGGCAGAGGTCGAGTACGCGATCGCGACACGGGTGCGGGGCGACACCGACCTTCTGGTGGTGACGGGCGCCCGCGGGTCGTCGCTCGACCCGTCTCGAATGGCCGACGGGACCAACGTCAAGATCGGGGTCGACGCGACCATGGCCCTCGGAAGAGAGGCGGAGTTTGTCCGTGCGAGGTGGGACGATGCAGCTTGACCGCGACGATGAACGCATCCTCGCCGGCGAGTTTGGAGAGACCCGGCAGCGGCTGATGGAACTCCTCGTCGGCCTCGGGACCGTGTACGGCGCAGAGAAACTTGTCCCGATTGCATCCGCCCAGGTCTCCGGGGCATCGTACAAGACGATCGGGGACTGGGGCCTCGAGTGGCTCTCGTCCCTCGATGCGCGGGCGGTGGTCCCCGCCGTCCTGAACCCGGTCGGCATGGACCTGGAACGGTGGCAGGAGATGGGAGTCCCGGCCGACTTCGCCCGCAAGCAGGAGGAGGTGGTCCGCGTCTACCGCCGCCTCGGCATCCGGCTCGAGTGTACCTGCACCCCGTATTACCTGGCCCTCACGAACTACGGCGACCACCTTGCGTGGTCCGAGTCCTCGGCGGTCTGCTATGCGAACTCGGTGATCGGCGCCAGGACCAACCGCGAGGGAGGTCCATCGGCGCTCGCTGCTGCCCTGGTGGGCAAGACCCCCTTCTACGGACTTCACCTGGTCGAGAACCGCCGTCCGACGGTTGCCGTCCGGGTCGAGGGGGCCCCAGACGCTCCGGGCGGCGGCTGGTACGGCGCGCTCGGCGTCCTTGCCGGCAAGGAGGTGGGAGCGAGGATCCCATTCTTCACCGGGATCCGGCCGACACGTGACGGCTTGAAGAGCCTGGGAGCCGCGATGGCCGCAACAGGGGCGGTCGCCCTCTTCCATGTCGACCGGATCACACCGGAGACGCGGGTCTTTCCGTTCGATACGGCGGACCTCGAGACGATCACTGTGACCGCGGCAGAGGTCGAGGCGGTCTGGTCCGACCTCCCGGTGGAGGCGGTCGCCCTCGGGTGTCCGCACTGCTCGGGGGAGGAGCTGGCCCACATCGCCGCCCTGCTCGACCGGCGGAAGACAACGAAGCCCCTCTATGTCTTCGCCGCTCGGCGTGTGATCCAGGAGAACGCGGAGGCCGTTGCCGCCATCGAACGGAGTGGTGCGCGGGTTTACGCGGACACGTGCATGGTCGTCTCGCCGGCCCTGGAGCGGTACGGAGCGATCATGACAAACAGCGGAAAAGGGTTCGCGTACCTGCCGAGCATGTGCGGGGCCGAGGCTCGCCTGGCGCCACTCGAGGACTGCGTGGCGGTGGCCACGAGCTGACCTTATCCCTTCCGAAGTGAATCCCCCTACACCCATGGGCCTGTACGACCTGATCGCCGGGCTATTTGTCCCAGAACGCCGGGTGACGTACCTGCGCGGGCGGGGCGATTCGGCCGGGCTTGTCCGCCTGCTCACACGGGGAGAGCCGGCTGTGCGGCATCTGGCCGCTGCCGCCCTCGGCGAGCTCCGGGATCCGGTTGCGCTGCCGGCCCTCGTCGCGGCCCTCCAGGGGCCGGACGAGGAGGGCGTCCGCTGGCGAGCTGCAGAGGCCCTCGTGAAACTCGGGTCCTGTGCGCTCGACAACCTCATCGTTCTCGCCGCCCACGATGACCCCGATGTCCGGTGGAAGGCCTGTGTTTCGCTGGGTGAGATCGGAGATGTACGGGCGGCTCCTGCCCTTGTCGACCGTCTCGCCGACCACGATCGCTTCGTTCGTACGCGAGCAGTCTCTGCCCTTGTTCGACTCGGATCTCCCGCACTCCCCCTCCTCACCATCGCCCTCGAGGACCCGGATGTGCGCGTCCGCGTGGGTGCTGCCGATGTCCTCGGCCAGATCGGGGATGCGGCGGCGATCGAGGGCCTGCTGATCGCGATCAAGGACCCGGTCGAGTCTGTTCGGCGGTCTGCAGCGGTCGCCCTGCTCCGTCTCAACCCCGTCACCTGAACCGGCGGAGCTCCCGCATCCTCCCACCGGTCCGATCTCCTGTCTCCTACAGGATCTGCCGGGAATCGGGGCGTTCGTCCAGGATACGGATGGTCTCGGGATTGAGAAGCATGTCGAGGTCCGGGACCACCACCCAGATCGGCAGGGAGCCGGCGAGGTCCTGCGCCTGGACACGGTAGACCCTGGAGGAGAAGAAGGTCGCACGGATGTCCGAGTACGCACAGGCGTATTGGTCGAGGCTCGACGGCGCAGCAGGGTCGATCGCCTTTCGACATTCGAGAAGAGGGTTCTGGACGTATTTTTTAAGGGTGGAGACCTTCCGCTCCCGAAGCTGCCGGGCGAGCCGGCGGCTCGACTCTCCCTGGGCATACCGGACCAGGACCACCTGGCAGACCAGGATGAAGAGGACGGGGATGAAGCCGAGCCCGGTCACGGTAGCGCGGGAGTTCCAGATCACCCCGAGGGTGAACCCTGGCATGAGCATGGCTGCAATCAGGACGAGCGCAACGAACCCGGCGGCGATCCCGATCGGCAGCACCACCTTCCAGAGGGGTTCGACATGGCGGTGGATCTTCTGGTAGACCTCGTTCTGGATGCCGATCAGGGACTCGAGGAACCCGCCGGTGTAGGGTCGAAAGGCCGCGATCGCCAGGTAGAAGAGCATGATCGCGGCCGATTGGAATACGATGAGCCATCCCAGGAGTCCAAAGTCCCCGAGGAGCGCGAAGACGATGTTGAGCCCATAGACGGCGAGAAATGCCGGTGCGAGAGGCTGGCTGTTGATGAAGAACGAGTTCCAGAAGATCCGGGCGATGAGCCACCGGTGATCGGCAAGCCCGATCTCACCCAGGCGTTCAGTGATCCGGGTCCCCGCACCGGGTGACGACCCGACACTGCCGGCTCCTGCCGAGGGGATCAACAGAAGAAACGGGTTGATCACGTAGAGAAAGAAACTGGCTGTGATCCAGTAGATCCCATATTCGGGGACGACGAGCCCGAGCAGGACGTTCGCGAGCACGAGATCGGCGACGATCAGGTTCGAGAGGAGCGACCGGACATCGTGGCGTTCAAGTCTCCCGAGCGCCTCGGTCTCAGCGTCCAGTTCTCTCTGGACGCTCGTGATCAGCCTGTCCAGGTGGTCTTTCACCGCATCGTACGACCCCTCGATCATGCGATTCACCCCCGGTGTCCCGGCGCTGGCCCCCTGCGGGAGAAAAAGAGTATCGTGGTGGTCCGGGTCATCCGAGCTCGTCCCAGCGGTTGCGACGCTGGTAGAGGACCACGCCGAGGCCGATCAGGGCGATCACGATGATCACGGCGATGTAGGGAAGAATGCCGCTGCCCTGCTGCGTCTCACCTGCTGTCGCATTCGACGCGCCGGGTGTCCCCTGGGCGCCGGCAAAATGGGAGCGGAGATCGACCGAGTCGTTGTATGCCTCAAGTGCCTTTTCTGCGGACTGGTTTGCCCGGATCCTGGCCTGGTTGAAGTTACTGTCCGCCATGCTGTCCGTCGCGCTCGTCAGGGACTGCTGGGCGCTCTCGCGCTTGACGGTGATCGCGGCGACGCGGGGATCGTTCGCAAGGTCGGGATTAGACTTGAAGAACGTGAGCATCTCGTCGACGTTCCGGATCTGGGATGTGGCCCGATCGATCTCTGCCTGAGCCCCCGAGCGGTCGAGGCTCGCTTCCGCCTCTTCGACGAGGGTGTTGATCCGCTCGATTGCACCCGCCTGGGACCCGACGTCTCCGGATGTCGCCGTGTTCAGGAGACGCTCGGCCTCTCCGTACTTCCGTTCGGCTTCGGTGGTGTTCGCACCCTTCGCCGTCAGCGCGTCGATCTCTCCCCGGAGCTCAACGAGTGCCGTCCTCGCCTCGTCCAGGCTCTTCATCACGTCCTGAGGGTTCACGACCTTCCGTTCGATCGTGTACTCCCCGTTGTCGCGGACCTTGCTCGACTGGTCGAGCCACTGGAACCGGAGGACGGTCAGGTTCTGGGTCGCGTTCGTCTGGGGGACCGTTCCCTCGAGCATCACGCGGAGCTTGACCGAGGTCTCCTTCGGGTATTCGAGCTCGAACCCGCTGATCTTGAAGAACTTCCCATATCCCTCGGGTTTTGGGTTCTCGTTGCCGCTGATCACGATGGCCCATGTCCATTTCGGCCGTTCAAGTTCAGAGAAGAGCGAGAAGGTGTCTTCGGTCGGGAACGTGCTCCCGGAGATGGCCGGGAAGTCGACGACTGCGTTCACGGTCACCGGCACTCCTGCCTGGAGGGCCCCGTCGGGTGAGACCTCGGCGGTCTCGACTTTGAATGCGCTGCCCGCGACCGAGAGGGCGCAGATGAGCAGCATGGCGATGATGATGCGTACGAGAGAGTTCATGGCACATTCTCCGAATTGTTCTCGAAGAGCGGTTCGACACCGCCCTCGAACATGGTCCGCCCGTTGGGCTTCTGCCTGGCGAGTTCCTCTTTTGTCTCCTTCGCCATCTCGAGCAGGTCGCGGATACGCGGTGCGTCGCTGACCGAGGCGAGGACCACGATCGCCGCGATGTAGTTCGACTTGATCGGGTAGTCGCCCGAACGTATCTCTTCTCCATCGATCTGCTCCTCGATCCACGAGCGTGCTGTTTCGACCCCTTTCCGGTCCATCTCTTCCGGAGGGCCGACGAGCAGTATCAGCGCACGAGTGGCCGAATGGAAGTTGCAGGGGAGCGTGAGCCGACCGAGGACGGCGGATCGGACGAGTGAGAGTATCTTTGCGGACCGGTTGTCGCCCAGGAGCTGCTGCTCGGCCCCCTCCTTTCGCCGGAGCCCTCCGAGTAACGAGCTGAGCGTCCCCTCCCGCTGCTTCTGACGGGTACTGACAGCGTCGGTCTTGGCGAAACCGACCGTCGTGATCCCTCCTCCGCGCAGGGTGTTGATGATCTCGGACGAGTCAACGACCATCTCGCCGACCCCCTGCTGGCCGACCTCGCCGGCCCTGAAAAGGACCCCGAACCGACGGACGATCTCGTCGTTGATCCGGTCGTAGGCGGTCTTGATCGATTCGCCCTCCTTCCTCCAGGCCGCGTTGTCGAAGATGAAGGTGTTGTCGGCGACGTTGACAAGGGTCGTGAGAGAGCGGGCCGCGTTGTACGAATAGAGTCTTCCTTCCTCGGGTGACGGGATGATGCCGATCGTGTAGACCGGCTCCTGGTACAGCGTCTTGAGGTGCTGGGCCAGCACCGGCGTGCCTCCCGAGCCCGTTCCACCTCCGAGCCCGGCAACGATGACGAATGCATCGATGTCGTGCGTGCCGATCCCCTCTATCGCAGTCACGATCGAGTCGACTTCATCGCGGGTGATCTTCGCTCCGAGGGCGTTTTCGGTCCCGACACCGTGCCCTTTGACCACCGTCTGGCCGATCAGCACCCGGTCTTTCATCGGGATGTGCCTGAGCCCGAGAAGGTCGGTCCGGGCTGTGTTCACCACAACCGCACGGAACAGGTGGGTCTTGTCCTGTTCCATGAACATGTCGACGACCTTACCTCCGGCCTGGCCGAAACCGATAAAGAAGACCCTCATCGTCTGACACTCTCCAACGGATCCATGTGTGGATTAGTATGAGTCCCTCACGTTTATGAGGTTTTATTCAACTTCACAAACGTTCTTATCCTTTTTGCATTAAACCTTGTATCCAGTAATGAAGTGCTGTGTTGTCGGAGGAGGGCTTACCGGGCTCGTAGCGGCCCTTTCCCTCCCTGCCGATCACGAGGTCGATCTCTACGAACGTCGACCCGTGCTCGGAGGCTGTCTCTCCTCGATCGACCGCGGCACGTACACGATTGAATCGTTCTATCATCACTGCTTCCAGGGGGATCGGCACCTGCTCGCCCTCCTCGAACGGCTTGGCCTCCAGGACGAACTCGAGTGGCTCACCGGGTCCACGGGCTACCACGTGAACGGTCACTCGTTTCCGCTTTCGAGCCCGATGGAGATCCTGGCGTACCCTCACCTGACGGTGCTCGACAAGGCCCGCCTCGCCTGGTTGACCCTCCGGGCGGGAAAGCTGGACCGGAAGGCCCTCGACGACGTGACGGCCCGGGAGTTCATCCTCGAGCATGTTGGGCGTTCGGTCTACACCTCGTTCTTCGAGCCCCTCCTCAGGTCAAAGTTCGGGCCGATGCGGGACCAGGTCTCGGCTGCCTGGCTGGTCTCCCGGATCGCCATACGCTCGAACCGGACTCCCGGCGGCGAGCGACTCGGGTATCTACGGCATGGTTTCCAGGTACTGATCGACCGGCTCCGCGAGGAACTGGAAGCCCGGGGATGCGCGATCTACACGGAGACGCCCGTCACCTCGATGCAGCGCGACTCGCTCACCTGGGCGGTTGAGGGGCGGCGCTACGACACCGTCATCTCGACGATCCCTCCCCAGGTCCTCGCGTCGATGACCGGCATCCAGTTCGCGCCGATCCCCTACCAGGGCGCAGCCTGCATGACCCTCGCCCTCGATCGCGAGGTCACCGATGGGATCTACTGGCTGAACATGAGGGACGAGGCCCCCTACGGTGCGGTTGTCTCTCACACGAACTTCGTCCCGTTCGAACGCTACGGGGAGCACCTGGTCTACCTCGCGTCGTACTACGCGGGCGATCTGCCGGCCCAGCAGGGCGAAAGCATGCTCTCCGACTTCTGCGAGCGGTTCGGGGTGGCCCGTGAAGAGGTCCGCTGGCATCACCTCGAGGTGGACCCGTATGCCGGCCCGGTCTACACGACGGGCTACCGCCGCCTGATCCCGAACTACGAACAGTATGGCCTCTACATGGCCGGCATGTTCTCGTGGCCCAACTACCCCGAGCGGTCGATGGAGGGCTCGATCATCGCGGGAGAGCAGGTGGCGACCTGCGTGGGGAGACGCGCCGCTCATGCATGACCCCGAACTGACGGCGGTGCTCCCGGTCTACAACGACCTCGCGGCCCTCAAGACGGCGATCCCGGTCTCTCTCGAGACCCTGGAGCAGTGCGCCGACCGGTTCGAACTCGTGGTCGCCGAGGACGGTTCGACCGACGGTTCGGCCGAGTTCGTCCGCGAGTACGAGGGCCGGGACCCCCGGGTCCGGCTCTTTCATTCGGACGAACGTCTCGGTCGGGGGCGAGCGCTCAACCGTGCGTTCCGGGCGTCGACCTCCCCGATCGTCTGCTACTACGACGTCGACCTCGCGACCGACATGCGGCACCTCTCCGAGCTCGTCGGTGCGATCCGAAACGGGGCGGCGATCGCGACCGGTTCCCGCCTGATGCCGAGCTCGGAGATCGTCCGCTCCGGCGGGCGCGAGTTCGCGAGCCGCGGCTACAACCTACTGGTCCGGACCGTGCTCGGC
>JABNAD010000689.1_pt1 | contig 17054 bp, 17 predicted proteins | sample 7240381 | NCBI WGS metagenome assembly JABNAD01 (sample SAMN11332834, study PRJNA596920) | anaerobic digester metagenome | biome: digested sludge; isolation source: digested sewage sludge-derived enrichment culture grown on H2/CO2 | place: Germany: Goettingen
AGTTTGGAGGAATGTAAAATGCCAAAGGAAGCAGAAGAAAGTAGTCAATTTGGTATTAAACAATTACTTGATTTTCAAATTCATTACTTGACAAAATGCTTTAGCAGCTATATAATTTCACATGGTGATAAGAATGAAAGTCGAACTCATGGAGAGAATTTACTTACTAATTAATAGTTTTAATGCGGAATCCAAACAAGCGAGAGACTACGGAACGGGAGATTTATTGCATCATTCAGAAGTTCATTTGATTGTGGCAATGTTTAACCACAAGGATGCAAATGCAAGTGAGCTGGCTCACGCATTAGGTGTTACGAATGGAGCTGTTACGCAGGTTGCAAATAAGCTTGTTAAAAAAGGGCTGATTGAACGGTACAAGGAAAAAGGCAATAAAAAGGATACCTTTTTTCGGTTGACAAAGCAAGGCGAAACAGTCTATTATGGGCATGAACGCCACCACGAGGAAATGCATGCCGATGCAATTAAATTTATGGATTCCCTGAATGAAAATGATGTTAAAGTAATTATTGCGTTATTTGATAAATTGACCGAAAAAATGCCTCTCTGTTAGATAAGCTGTTTTTTTGCGCAATATTTTAGCTACTAAAACATTTAAACTTTTGGATCCATTTTTTTTACCATTTAGTTAGCTGTCGCTTACTTTGCTTGGGTTTACAAAATGTTTTAGATGCTAAATAATGCAAGTCCAAAACCGTTCTTGCTGAGCTGTCTTAATAGCGCGTTCTTATATGATTGTACAGAGAATAATACTTCTCAAACAATACAACAAAAAACAACGAGGAGGAAATATGATGGATAGTTTAAGTCAACAAAAAGAAAACAAATCATATGAAGTGAAAAAGCTGAATGGGACATCACGGTTTATCAGCCGGATCACATCCATTGGTTTGTCAATCGGCACTGTCGTTGAGGTGGTACAAAATAAGCGCAAGTCCCCTTTGCTGATTTACGCAAGGGACACAATGATTGCCATAAGCAAAAAAGAGGCGGCCAATATTTTAGTAGAGGAGGTGTAACCGATGCAGGCTGTTGCACAAAAAAATATTACCATAGGCCTTATGGGGCAGCCCAATACAGGCAAATCTACCCTTTTTAACGGTCTGACAGGATCCAAGCAGCATGTAGGAAACTGGGCAGGCAAAACAGTTGAGCAAAAGCAAGGGGAATTTACTTATCATAATACAACCTACAAAATTGTAGATCTTCCTGGAACATATAGTCTGGCGGCGAATTCCGAAGAGGAACTGATCACCAGGGACTACGTTTATTCCAGCAAAAGTGATGCCATTGTCGTAATGATTGATGCTTCGCAATTAGAACGAAGCATGTACTTACTGTCCGATTTTATTGGTGTGCACGTACCCTTGGTTGTCGTGCCAACGATGATTGATGTGGCTGAGAAAAACGGCAAGAAAATTGATTACAAAAAGCTGGAACAACGGCTTGGGGTACCTGTTGTTCCGATTGTGACAACACAGAAGGATGGTATTACCAAGTTTTTAAGTCGGCTAGAGGCGGCCACAGGTGATAAAAAATATATTGGAACGGACTTCATTACACAAAAATACCACGAGAATTTTGGAACAGATTTTGGTAAGGTTATAGCCGCACTTCCTAAAAACGGAATTGGAAATTACAGTTCCGAATGGATTGCTGCCAAGCTGTTTGAGGGTGATGATAACATTAAGACGCTGACCAAAGAAAAATCAGGACAGTCTTCCTGGAAAATAGTGGAGTCTATTCTCAATTCTTACAGTGATGGTGCAATCATTGGCGCCAATTGTAAGTATGAATGGATTGATAACGTTTTAGCAAATGCGGTGCAGGCTCATCCAAATAAGAGGCAAAAGAAAAGCGGCTTTGACAGGATCGCAGTTCATCCCATTTGGGGGAAGCCTTTGGCGGTTATTTTGGTTTTGCTTGGATTTATTGTAAGCATTATTGTTGCTCTAATCGCTAAGGTGATTTCAGAAGCTGTCACTACGCTTGCTGCTCAAGCTGGGGCGGCTCTGCTGACAGCGGGTACGGCTCCGTTTTTAGTTTCCCTGATCGTCGAGGCGCTGGTGCCAGGGCTCATGATGGTTCTGTACATGGTGGCCTTCGTATCAGGCGTAAGCTTTGTTTTTGGATTTATGGAGGATGTCGGATACATGGCCAGAGTCGCCTATGTATTTGATAACCTGATGTCCAAACTTGGACTCCACGGAAAATCGGTCATGCCGTTCCTAATGAGCTTTGGTTGTACCATTGGCGGTGTCTCAGGCGCAAGGGTCATTGATTCATCCAGACAGCGTCTGATTACAATTGCGACCAGCTGGGCCGTTCCTTGCGCAGGAACATGGGGTGTGGTAGGTCTCATGAGCAGTCTGTTTTTCGGGGTAAACGCCGTTTGGGTTATAATCAGCCTATTTGTGGTCGCAATTCTGCACATGAAATTCACTTCTTGGTTTTTTGAAAGAGGGCTTCCCCAGCAGGAAGGAGAGGCAGGACTCATTATGGAGCTTCCTCCCTATCATAAACCAAACTGGAAAACAATCTTTACCTATGTTTGGTCAAGAATAAAAGGCATCGCTTCTAAATCATTCAGCGTTATTATGTTGGTGGCGATTGCTATTTGGCTTCTGTCCTATACCTCCACCGGAAATATCGAAAATAGTGTAATTTATGCAGTCGGTAAGTTCTTAGAGCCGGTGGGTTCTATTTTCGGACTTAGCTGGCAGCTTGTCATTGCGTTTATTGTGGCGGCAATGGGAAAAGAAGCCGCACTGGGCGCGATAGCAGTTCTGTTCGGCGCAGGCACGGGCGTTTCCAGCCTGGCAGGAACAATGGTTACCAGTTCTGTTGCCATCAATCAGACTGGATTGGAAGCTGCTTTATTATCAGCCGTGCAGGCTCCTCAGGCATTGGCGTTTATATTTGCCTTTTTCTTTAATGTTCCCTGCATGGCCGCGGTTGCTGCTTCGGCAAATGAGAGCGGTTCTTACAAATGGACATTGAAGGTGGTGGCTTACTATTTCATTACGGCGCTTGTACTGGCGGGGGTGGCTTATCGGATTGCATTACTCGTTATCTAAAGCCGGTCTTTGGTATTTGTAAGAATGTAAAGCGTACCGGCGGTAACAGGGTTACTCTGCCGGTATGCTTTGTTTATATAGGGAGGTGAAATTATGCTACTGAACAATATTCTTTTGGAGGTCGGTAAAGGAAACATCATCAGCTATAGCGATTTAGCAGAAAAACTAAATACGGATGTCTGCGTAATTGATGCGGCAATCCGACAGCTTTGCCAAATGAAATATTTGTATACCCTTTCAGGAAGCGGAGGGAGCTGCGGAGAGTCATGCCATGGCTGCAGTTTGTCCGGCTCCTGTGGATTAAGTGATAGAGGGGCAAAAATTTTGACAATTACAGAGAGTGGAAATCGGTACTTAAAGACCTTACCAGACACGATAAACCATTAAGCAGAATAATACCGTGGTACAGAAAGGGAGGTGATATTTATGATATTAGTACTGTGCAAGCACTATCCATAAACATACTGCGTGCTTTTATAAAACAAGCGCAAAGCGGAAGGACATGTTAAATTTTAAAGCATGTGGACTAACAGACTGTATGTCCGGTTTTTATGCATCGGACCAGAAGAAATGATTACATCTCACTAAAAGGAATATGAACGTTGCAAGTTATATAGGTATTGATATTGTTTTGAATACAGGCTAGATGACGCTTACTGGATAATAAATTACACGGAAAATAAACGGCATATGCGGCGATTTAGGAAAACTGCAAACGCAGCTGCTTTAAACTCGTAGTCGTGGCTCATGCCGCTCAAATAAAGAAAGAAGAGGTGCAAATATGGGGAAAACATTATTAAAAATTGAGAACTTGCATGCATTCGTTGAGGAAAAGGAAATCCTCAAAGGGCTGCATTTAGAAATAAAGGAAGGGGAAATCCATGTTTTGATGGGTCCTAACGGCGCGGGAAAATCCACTTTAGCAAACGTTATTATGGGGCATCCGGGCTATAGCGTGACAGACGGACATCTTTATTTTGAGGATGAAGATATTACGGAAGCAAAGACCAATGAACGGGCAAAAAAGGGGCTATTTCTTTCCTTCCAGGCTCCGGAGGAAATTCCCGGTGTCACCATGGAAAATTTCTTAAAATCTGCAAGAGCCGCACTGACTGGTAAAGAAGTAAAAGCGTTCCCATTCCATAAAGAAGTGCTTGCAAAAATGCAGGAGCTTCAAATGGACGAAAGCTATGCTAAGCGTCATGTGAACGTTGGATTTTCCGGCGGGGAGAGAAAGAAAAGCGAAATATTCCAAATGCTGATGCTTGATCCTAAGCTGGCGATTCTAGATGAAACAGACTCTGGATTGGACGTTGATGCGGTCAAGACCGTGTCTTCTGGCATCAATCAGTTTAAGAATGATCATAACGCAATTTTAATTATTACCCACAACACACGAATTTTGGATCAGCTCCGTGCGGATTATGTCCATGTTCTGGTAGATGGAAAGATTGTAAAAACCGGAAGCACGGATCTGATTGAGCAAATCTCAACAACTGGATTTGCCTCAATGGAAAACTCAATCGGAAAGTGAGGTGCAAACGATGGAGAAGAAAAAAACAATCGTAGAAGATATTAATCGTGATCTTTATGACATTAAAAACCCAGATCAAGACAGTTATCACATTAACAGAGGACTGACAAAGGAAATTGTCAGGGAAATCTCGTTCCTTAAGAACGAACCCTCATGGATGCTGGAACTTCGGCTGGCCTCGCTGGAAACCTATCATTCTATGGCCATGCCGAAGTGGGGACCATCCCTTCACGAACTGAACATGGACGAGATCGTCACCTATGTGCGGCCGAAGGCTTCTGCAAAGGAAAGCTGGGAAGATGTCCCAAGGGAAATCAAGGAAACCTTTGAACGGCTGGGAATTCCTGAAGCAGAACGGAAATCACTTGCTGGCGTGGGCGCACAGTATGATTCCGAGGTTGTCTACCACAGCATTAAAGAGGAGTTAACGAAGCAGGGAGTTATCTACCTTGACATGGAAACTGCAGTAAGAGAACATGAGTCTTTGGTACGGGAGTATTTTATGCAACTACTCCCAGCAACCTCACATAAATTTCTGGCCTTACACGGAGCTGTGTGGTCTGGCGGCTCGTTTGTCTATGTGCCAGAAGGTGTGGATGTTAAGATTCCTCTGCAATCCTATTTCCGCTTTAACGCCCCCGGCGCCGGACAGTTTGAGCATACCTTGATTATTGTGGACAAGGGCGCCAAGCTTCACTTCATTGAAGGCTGTTCCGCACCCAAATATAATACCATCAATCTGCATGCTGGTGCGGTAGAGTTGTTTGTCAAGGAAGGCGCGACCCTGCGGTATTCTACCATTGAGAACTGGTCCAAAAATATGATGAACTTAAATACGAAATGCGCGCTGGTTGAGAAGAACGGTAGTATGGAATGGGTTTCCGGCACCTTTGGCTCTCATATTACCATGCTTTACCCTACCAGTATTTTGAATGGAGAAGGCGCGAAAACCGACTTTACTGGCGTAAGCTTTGCCGCCAAGGGACAAAACCTGGATACTGGTTCTAAAGTTGTTCACGCCGCTCCCCACACCTCATCAACGCTCAGCTCACGGTCTATTTCCAAGGACGGTGGAATTGCTGTATACCGCAGTTCGGTCAATGTCCTGCCTCAGGCACACCATGTAAAATCCGCAGTAAGCTGCGAATCCCTGATGATGGACTCCCTCTCCCGTGCGGATACACTGCCGGTTATGGACATCCGCAATGATGAGGCGGATATCGGGCATGAAGCAAAAATCGGACGGATCAGCGAGGATGCGGTCTATTATCTTATGACTAGAGGAATGGATGAATTAGAAGCCAAGGCTTTGATCGTGCGGGGGTTTGTGGAGCCCATTACCAAGGAACTGCCCTTGGAGTATGCGGTTGAAATGAATAACCTGATTTCGATTGAGTTGGAAGGCAGTATCGGCTAAAGGAGGTGCCAAAAATGAACCAAGCGTTTAAGAATTTAAATGAAATTCCCATGTTGACATGGAGCTGGCTTCATGTCAATGATGCGGATTTAAAACAGGACTTCCCTGCTGTTTTACCATATCAAAACAACCCTGTACAGGATGTGCTACCAGTTGGGGCGGAAGTGTCATCTTATGAAAAGATAGGAGCCTTGCCGCTTGAGCAGTTGCCTGTCATTAAAGCAAAAAAAGAGCTGCTGGACTATATGTCGGAAATGCGTAACAGCGGATATATGATTCGTATACCGGAAGGAAGAGAAATGGACAAGCCGATTCTTCTTTCTTATGTTCTAGATGGAATATCCCCTGTCTTGACGGAGGACATTCTGATACTGGCTGAAAAAGGAAGTAAGGCCACCGTCATAATCCAGTACATCTCTGAGGCAACTGACACCGTTTCTCATAGTGGAATTACCCGTATTCGGGCAGAAGCTGGTGCGGATATAACACTCGTCAAGGTACAGATGCTCTCGGAAGGCAGCGGTCATGTGGATCACGTGGCGGCTTCCATAGAGGAAAACGCAAAGGTACAGGTACTGCTGGCGGAGCTGGGAGCGCAGGAATCCATTACCAATTGCAGCCTTGATTTGATTGGGGAAGCTGCAGAGGGGCGGATTGACTCTGTTTATCTGGGAGACGGGGAACGTAAGTTGGACATCAACTATATCGTTACTCACTCTCAAAAAAACACCGTAAGCAATATTCAGTCCAGCGGCGTCATGGCTGATCGGTGTAAAAAGGTGTTTCGTGGAACGATAGATTTTAAAAGCGGTGCATCAGGTTCCAAGGGAAGCGAGGAGGAGGTCACTGTATTGCTCAGCCCTGAAATCATCAACATTTCTACTCCACTTCTATTGTGCGGAGAGGAGGACGTGGAAGGAGCCCATGCCGTCAGCACCGGTACAATTGATGAGGATATGCTCTTTTATCTGATGACTCGTGGCTTTAATGAAACGGAGGCAAAAAAGGTGATTGTGGAAGCTTCCTTTTCACCGGTGCTTGAGAAGATTGAGGATGAGAGACTGCGAGAAAGCGTTTTCTCATATGTGAGAGGAAGGTTGAGCAATGTTTAATCCCTATATAAAAGATTTTCCTGCTTTGAAACAAACGGTTAACGGTAAGCGGCTGATTTATTTGGATAATGCCGCAACAACGCAGAAGCCCCAGACAGTGATTGACGCTTTGACTGCGTATTACAGCCGGGATAACGCCAACCCCCATCGAGGTGCGTATGCACTCAGTGTACGGGCAACAGAGCTTTATGAAGCGGCGCGGGAAACCGTTCGGGAATTTATTGGAGCGGGCAGTACAAGAGAGATCGTGTTTACCAAAAGCGCCACGGAATCCTTAAATCTGCTTGCGTACAGCTATGGAATGAGCACCGTTCAGGAGGGCGATGAGATTGTGGTTTCCATTGCAGAGCATCACAGCAATCTGGTACCGTGGCAGCAAGTGGCTGCGGCTAAGAAAGCGAAGCTGGTCTATTTGTATCTTGACGAAAACGGCATGATTCCGGAGCAGGAGATTGAAACAAAAATCTCTCAAAAAGCAAAAATTGTATCGGTAACCCATGCCTCCAATGTGTTGGGGGGCATGAGTCCCATGGAAAGCATTGTAAAGAAGGCACATGAGGTCGGAGCCGTTATCATTGCGGATTTGACGCAGAGTATTGCCCATAGAAAGCTTGATGTTGCGAAGCTTGATTTAGATTTTGCCGTATTTTCGGGTCACAAGATGTATGCACCTATGGGGATCGGCGTGTTATATGGAAAAGAAAAATATTTAGAGCAGATGACGCCGTTTCTGTATGGGGGTGATATGATCGAAGCTGTGGCCGAGCAGTCAGCCACCTTTGCACCGCTCCCCCAAAAATTTGAGGCGGGAACTCAAAATGTGGAGGCGGCAGTGGGGCTGTCCGCAGCCATTCAGTATATCCAGACCATTGGATTTGACCAAATTCAAAGAATTGAAAAGCCTTTAATTCAGTATGCACTGCAAAGACTCAGTGAGAATCCGTATCTCACCCTTGTAGGCAATCCAGATCCAGAAGACCGGACAGGGGTCATCTCATTTAACGTGAAAGAAGTTCACCCCCATGATGTTGCGTCCATTCTGGACGCTGACGGAATTTGCATTCGTTCCGGTCATCACTGTGCTCACCCGCTGATGACCTATTTGGGACAGACCGCTACGGCACGCATCAGTCTGTGCTTTTATAATACGGAGGAAGATATTGATCGGTTGGCGGAGAGTTTGAAACATGTCAGGAGGTGGCTAGGGCTTGGATCTGAGTGAAATTTATACGGAAGTGATTGCTGAACACAGCGTTTCCACAAAAAATAAAAGAGAAATGGAGAAGCCAGATTTCGTGATGGAAGGCGTTAATCCAAGCTGCGGAGATGAGCTGGCCATTGCTGTGAAGTTTTCCGGAACAACCATTGAAGATATCGCCTTTACCGGCTCCGGCTGTGCAATTTCGCAGGCATCCGCCTCAATCATGGCGGATTTGCTGCGAGGAAAATCTCTGGAAGAGGCACAGTCGTTGACTACACTTTTTCTGAGCATGATAAAGCGTGAAATTACGGAAGATGCATCCCTGGAAGCACTGGAAGAAGCGGCTGCACTCAAGAATATTTCCAACATGCCCGCACGGGTAAAATGCGCAGTTCTGGCATGGCATACCGTTCAGGAAGCGATTGAGAAGAGAGCTGGGAATCAGCAATAAACCACGTTTATCAAATGGAAGAAAAATCTTATCGTAAGGTTTATTATGTAGATAAAGATGAGCTGGAACAAAATATTCTAAGGCAAATGGCGGCTGTTAAATTAGTAGAAGAAACAGAGGATAACCAAAATACAAAAAAAGGACGTAAGCTGCATAACCATATTGCAGAAGGTGAAATTAATCCGAGGCTGAAAGTATTTAGAAAAAAGCAATTGGTTAATCATCAGAAAGGCATAGTTTCCCATAAGGGCATAGCATACTATGCCTTTTCTGTGGTCTGAGGTGGAGTTCATAGGTGAACTACCCAGAAGGTATCCACCCTAAGATAAACCTAATAACAGAGAAAAAAGTAATCTTAGACAGTTGTATTAAAAGATATTAAAATGGTAAATTAGATATTGAGTGTGATACGGAGAGAGAGGGGGCAAATGCCGCATTTATAATTCTTTTTAGCTCAATGTTTGTGTTTAAAAGAAATAATTGATTATTTTTTTGAAAGATAATTTGGATAAAGAGAGTATCTAAATGTTTGCTTAAATCTCTAAACTGATGTAAGATATCATTATTGTTTACTCACCCCAACGTTGAGACAATAGCATAATTATAAAGGTGGATAAGTAAGAGGGTCAAAAAGGCCTGAAATATGGGTTTCCTAGGTTTTGAATGAAACTTTTCTGAGGTATGAATCATGGGAATTCCTTGCCGAATCATCTGCTGGAAACTGATCAATCCTTAAGGTTGAGTGGGCAGATTAGCTTTAGGTAAGTTGAGGAGACAGCATTGGTATAGGTAGGTTTACAATAATATAGCCTAATTATCATTGCCTACTCTATATTTAAATCTTTGAGGAATAAAATTGCTGAAATTAAATTTAAAAAGCCGGAGGAAGAAATGTCATTAATATTATTAATAATTTGCATTAATGTTATTTATGTTTCAATTAATACGCTAAGGACAATCCTTGTTATAAAAGGTCAGCGTCTTTTAGCTTCCATAATGTCTGTATTTGAAGTTGGGGTATATCTATATGGACTTACGATTGTATTGAACAATTTAAATAGCCCAATTAAAATTATTGCTTATTGTATTGGCTATGGTTTAGGAGTTTATATTGGAAGCTTGATTGAACAATATCTTGCACTTGGATATGTACAAGTGCAAATTATCGTTGATTCCGTTGCAAATGATCTTCCAAACTTTTTGCGTAAAAAAGGATTTGGGGTGACTTCATGGACGGCAGAAGGTAGAAGTGGTTTACGTCTAGTCCTTCAGGTATTGGCGAAACGTAGTAATGAAAAAGAACTGATTAAGCTTGTAAATGAAGTTGCTCCGAATGCATTTGTTATTTCATATGAACCAAAACATTTTATAGGAGGGTTCTGGATAAAGAATATTCGGAATATTTAGACATGAAACACAGAATAGTTGCAATCGTTCGTGCATTGACACGGTGGATATTGTAGCAAGAAGGCACCTATGCATGTGACTAGATGTGAATCATATTGAAATATAGAGATGTTTGTTTGGACATTTTAAATCCGAATTTAATGGAGCAAATATCTGATTGTCAAGTAATAAAGTGTAATCCATAAATTATAAAAACAAAAATGTTCACTGTTGAAAAATTCTCCAGTGAACATTTTTTATTTTGGTCATATTCAGGTCATATAACCTTGTTATAGTCTCTAGCATAGCAAGAAAAGATAAAGGAGAAGATGATAAAATGTTATTAGCATAAAGGAAATAAAACATAGTAAGGAAAAGTATTTACTAGTTGAACTGATTTTGGTTCTGCTGATTTTTATGGTCTTGTTTTTATCGGGATTAACGAATGGATTGGGAAGAGCAGTGAGCGCAACAATATCAAATATGTCAGCAGAATCATTTTTGTTAAGCAGTGATTCAGAAGATATGCTTGCATTGTCTAATATTGACGAGGAACAATATGAATCTATACAGAAGCAGTCAAATTATGATACCGCAGGATTTTCAAATTTTCGTTCTACGGTAAGTAACAGTGATGACGTTGAAAAGCTTAATGTGATTTATTTTGGTATTGAGACGGATAAGTTCTTAAGTCCAGAGATTATTGATGGGAAGCAACTTTCAGAAGGTACACATGAAATTGTACTGGATTCTTCTTTTGAAGAAAATGGAATTCAGATTGGTGATGTGATTAGAGATTCTGGAACGGACTATGAATTTACAGTTGTTGGGTTTGCAAAAGATGCTATGTATTCACATGTAGCAGTAGGATTTATATCATCAGAAAGTTATGAAGAGATGAGAAAATGTTCTGTTCCAGGGTATGTGTTATCCTATAATACAATTGCAGTGAATAAAGTGCCAGACGTGCACTTCGATAATCTGGAAGTGCTCGGTAAGGATGAGGTAATACAGGAACTTCCTGGCTATGCTGCTGAGCAGATGACAATTCAGATGATCCTGTGGGTTTTACTTGTAATCTCAGCAGTTATTCTTGGAATTTTCTTCTATATTTTAACGATGCAGAAACAAAGTCAGTATGGCGTGTTAAAGGCAATTGGAATGAAAATGACAGAGATCAATATGATTATGATGTCTCAGATTTTGATGTTATCAGTTTGTGGAGTAGTAATAGGAAATTTACTTGCATTTTTAATGGCTTCAGTTTTACCCGCTGCAATGCCTTTTTACCTAAAATTATCAGATGCATTATTAATATCTTGTGTATTTGTTTTGATTTCATTGGTATTCGGATTGTTTTCCACAAGATATGTTGCAAAAGTAGATCCTTTGATGGTGATTGGAGGTGCAGAACATGAGTAAAGATATATTAAATATGCAGAATGTAACAAAATCATTTCAAGATGGAATGAGCAACCGTGTGATTTTGGCAAAATTAGATCTTACAGTAGGTGAAGGAGAATTTGTTGCGGTCGTTGGGCCATCAGGAACGGGAAAAAGTACATTCTTGTCAATTGCTGGCGGATTACTTTCACCAGATAGTGGAACTGTAATGATTCATGATAAAAATATATCTTCAGAATCGCAGAAACATCTTACAGAGATACGAAGACGGGAAATAGGTTTTATTTTTCAAAGTCATCAGTTGCTCCCCTTTTTGACAGTGAGAGAACAGCTTGGAATTGTTGCGAAAATGAATGATAAGGCAGCTTCAAAAGAAATAGATGAATTGCTAGAAGATCTTGGGCTGACAGAATGTCAGAAAAGATATTCTGCACAGTTATCTGGTGGAGAAAAGCAAAGAACTGCCATTGCCAGAGCATTTATGAATCATCCATCATTGATTCTTGCAGATGAACCAACGGCAAGCTTAGATGCAGAGAGGGGGTATCAGGTTGTGGAAATGATTCGTAAGGAAGTGAAAAAATATCAGAAAGCAGGAATCATTGTTACGCATGATGAAAGAGTATTGAATTTAGTTGACAAAATTTATGATTTAAAAGCAGGACAATTAGTGGAAAGAAAGTAATATTATGAAGAAAGAGGTGAAAAGATGAACACGAATACGAGGTATGGTGTATATTATTATTCAAAGTCTGGAAACACAAGAAAATTGGCAGTAAAGATTGCTGATACAGTAGGATGTACGGCTAAGACAGTAAATGAAAAGGTAACAGAACATATAGACGTGCTTTTCTTAGGAGCTTCTGTATATTGGGCAGGAATCGATCCTAAAGTAAAAAAATTTATACACAGTTTGGATGCTTCAAAAGTAGGAAAAGTGGTTATTTTTTCCACATCTGCGCTGGCAGAGCGTGCAAAACCAGAAATTCAGAAACTTCTAAAACAAAGAGGCATTGCAGTTGCAGAAAAAGATTATTATTGTAGAGGTGAATTTACATTGCTACATAAAGGAAAGCCAGATGAAAAAGATTTAAGTGATGCAGCTGTATTTGCAAAAATGATGATGGAGGAATAAATTATGGAGAAAGATTTTAATTTAGAGAAATATTTATCTAACGGCGTTGAGAATATTGTAAAAAGCGCAGTAAGAGCAACATTAAAAGATCCAAAAGAAAGCATATTTATGGCAAAATATGCAATTTCCAGCAAAGAAGCAACGAAAAAAAGAAGACTTGCAAAGGAACAAGAAGAGAATATTCCGCCATTTTTGATTGCAAGTATTACTAGTAACTGTAATCTTCATTGTGCAGGCTGTTATGCAAGGTCTAACCATGCTTGCTCTGATGAAAAAGCTTTTTCACAGCTCACAAAAGAAGAGTGGGCGAAAATATTTTATGAGGCAAGAGACCTTGGCATAGTCTTTATTCTTTTAGCGGGTGGGGAACCAATGATTCGAAGAGATGTTATTGATGTAGCTGGAGAGATACCAGAGATTATTTATCCGATTTTTACCAATGGAACAATGATTGATGAAAAGTATTTGGAAGTATTGGATAAGCACCGTAATCTAGTGCCTGTTATCAGTATAGAAGGTCACGAAAATAAGACCGATTTAAGAAGAGGTAAAGGTGTATACGATAAAATTACAAAGGCGATGGATGCTTTAAAAGAAAGACATCTTGCATTTGGTTCTTCTGTCACACTGACTACGGAGAATATGGAAGAAGTTACTTCGGAAGAGTTTTTACATACATTAGAGCAAAAAGGAACTAAGGTTGTATTCTACATAGAATTTGTTCCGGTAACACCTGAGACAAAGCATTTAGCACCTGGGGATGAAGAGCGAAAATGGATGAATCATAAGTTACAGGAAATCCGAGAGAATCATCCAGATACCATATTTATTTCATTTCCAGGAGATGAGAAGACGTCAGGTGGTTGTCTGGCAGCTGGAAGAGGCTTCTTCCACATTAATTCACACGGAGGTGCAGAACCTTGTCCGTTTTCTCCATATTCCGATATTAATGTGAGAGATACATCTCTGAAGGAAGCAATGCATTCAAAACTATTTCAAAAGTTGCAGGATCAGAGTATACTTATGGAAGAACATGCAGGAGGATGTGTACTGTTTGAAAAAAAGGAGCAGGTAGAAGCGCTCCTGTAAGGAGGAAACTTATGTTTTCTATTTTAGTAGTAGAAGATGATGAAACTTTAAATAAAATGATCTGCGCAAAGCTGAAGCAGGAGCAGTTTGAAGTGCATACAGCATTTGACGGAGAACAGGCATTGGAAATCATGGATCAGGTTCATGTTGATATACTCATATGCGATATCATGATGCCAAAGATGAATGGGTATGAACTGACAGATGCAATTCGTAAGGCGAATTTCACATTACCGATTTTAATGGTGACTGCGAAAGATCAGATTGAGGATATGGAAATGGGATTTCATGTGGGTACGGATGATTATCTTATAAAACCTTTTAACATGAAAGAAATGGTGCTTCGAGTTCAGGCACTATTGAAACGCTCCCAGATAATGAATGAACATCAAATGACATTGGGAAGCACCGTTCTCGATTATAATGCATTAACTGTGAAGAGCCAGGAAGAGACACAGGATCTACCGCCGAAGGAGTTTTACCTTTTATATAAATTAGTATCTAGTCCGAATCATATTTTTACCAGGTTAGAACTCATGGATGAAATTTGGGGAATGGATTCAGAAGCGGATGAGCGTACGGTTGATTCCCACATCAAGAAATTACGCAGAAAGTTTGAAGCATGTTCTGATTTTGAAATTGTAACAGTTCGTGGACTTGGATATAAAGCAAAAGTAAATGCTGAGAGAAGGTGATTACTGGTGAGACAGAAAAAACAATTGCGTCGATACAATAAAAATCTGGGTCATTTTCTAGCGGAAGGGGTACTAAGAGCAATTCTGATTAGTTGTATAATTGCAGTTATTATGGTAGCAACAATTGCCACGATTGTAATTCCAAGTCTGGAGGATTTGACACCCTTTGTTATATGCGCCTTAGCATTGTTTGTTTGTTGTCTGACTGTTTGCCTGACAGGTGCAATTCTTTTTGCAAGAACTAAGAAAATCACAACACCAATCACTCGTGTAAACGATGCAATCACCAAGATTGCATCTGGTGATTTTGCAGTTCGTATTCAAAATGATAAGAAAGTGGATGATAGATATCAATATGAAAATGAATTAGATGAGCTGACCCATAATCTAAATAAGATGGTGACAGAACTGCAGGGCATGGATTATATGAGAAAAGATTTTATGAGTAATGTATCTCATGAAGTAAAGACTCCGGTAGCGGCTATTACGGGATTTGCAGAAATTCTTTTGGATGGGAATCTCTCAGAAGAAGACCAAAAGGAGTATCTCACACTTGTATATCAAGAGTCCATTCGATTATCAAATCTATGTGAAAGCATGTTGCAAATGTCAAAATTAGACCATCAGGAAATAATATCAGCAAAAGACAGTGTGCGTATAGATGAACAGCTTCGAAAGTGTATGATTCTTCTTTCGGAAAAGTGGCAGGAGAAAAATATTGAGTTTGTACCCGAATTAGAAGAAGTCACACTTGTAACAGATAAGAACCTAATGATGCAGGTTTGGATTAATCTAATTGATAATGCCATGAAATATTCAGAGGCGAACACGAAGATTCATATTACGCTCACTAAGCTTGAGACTGAAATTTATATTGTTATTTGTGATGAAGGTATAGGTATCCCGAAAGATAAAATGGACAAGATATATAATCGTTTTTATCAGTGTGAAGAATCTCACAAGAAACAAGGCGCAGGACTTGGTCTTGCAATTGTAAAAAGAATTTTGGATTTACTGCATGGAACGATTCATTATGATAGTGAGCAGGGAAAAGGAACGAAAGTCACAGTTGTGTTGAAGTAGTATCAGCTAGTAGAAACAGAAGAGAGGAAGAAGGAGAGAAGCTTAGATTATTAACAGATTTTCACATAATACAAACGTGAAAAATAACGGTACAGACCAGTGCAATTTGCATTGGTTCTAAATGATATTAGCTGGTTTTAAAGGATCTGCAGGAAAATTACGGGACTGTTTTAATCGTAATTCTTGCTGCAGGAATTGTTGTAAAACTACTTTTAAATCTTATTTATGAAAAGGACAAAGAATTAACTCGGATTCTTTGATTACATTGGAAAAGACGCTTATTTTAATTTCATTCTGTTTTTATCCGTATTGGCTAGTGCTGTAGTTAATATGATGACAGGTGTTAATCTGGAAGTATATGTAGATACCATTATTTCAATTATTATTGTAAAAATAAAAGATCTATCAGAATCTGCACAGAAGTGGATTGAAATTTCATATACTAATTTCAGAAAAAGACTTTCATCATAAAGTATTGCTAAACTGCATAAATGGTAAATAAAAAAATTAACAATATTTGTAAAGTAATGACATTAAGATCATACTATTCATCAACTTCTATGCTATATTTGAAGAAGGTGATTAATGAAAAAAGCTATTTACTTGCATAATTTTAAGTATCAGTATTTGCGCTAATGATATACTTTATTTAATAAATGATAAACTGAACTTAGCCACAATAGCATATGATCAAAAAAACGCTTTTTACCAGCGCTAATTACGATTAAAATAGCTGATGAGAGCGTGTGGAAAACTTGTTCTACACCCCTTTTTTATGCTAAAATATAAAGACAAAGAGCAAAATATATATTTTGTTTGGGAAGAAAATTGAGTTGTAAAATACTTCTATTTGAACTTAGATAATACTTTTTCATATGAGTTGTTTGGAGTATATAATTTCGTCAATAAACAACTATGGGCTGATTACGAAAAAGGAGATACTGTACTAGATGATGGATGGAATTGCATGGGAAAATCAATATAGACAACTCTTGAGTAATGGAAGTCAGCCTATAGAACCGGCTTTAGAATTGTGCCAGAGCTTGTCTGCATCACATAGGCTGTAAGTTGTTACTAATGGAGAAAAATGAGATAGAGGTGGAATCTATGAAAAATCGTATAGAAATTATCGGAAAAAAGCTCCTCGTAGGTAAGCATGTGAAAATGTCTTACTTGAATAATCGAACAATGGAACTCTGGCAATCCTTTATGCCAGCTAGAAAACAAATAGGAACCAGAGTGGATTCATCCTATTATTCCATGCAGATTTATCCTAACCTATTTAATTACGCTTCCATTAATCCGGCTATTAACTTTATAAAATGGGCAGCGGTTGAGGTCTCTAATGCTGATCACATTCCAAGTCAAATGGAGGGATATACTATCGAAGGAGGCACATATGGAGTATTCACACATGTTGGTCCAGCTAGTAAATTTGAACAATCCATGAAA
>JABNAD010000191.1_pt1 | contig 17022 bp, 17 predicted proteins | sample 7240381 | NCBI WGS metagenome assembly JABNAD01 (sample SAMN11332834, study PRJNA596920) | anaerobic digester metagenome | biome: digested sludge; isolation source: digested sewage sludge-derived enrichment culture grown on H2/CO2 | place: Germany: Goettingen
ATTGTTGATAATCAATAAATTAAAAAGAGGCTGCCCTTTTGAGACAGCCTCTTTTCTTTAGGAAGAATTATCCAAATCATTGATTCCGTTTAATCCGGAAAAAGCCCGGTCTGCTTCGAATTAAAAATGGACAAAATGTATAAAGGCTTTTTAACGGTATGTTTGTTGTGACTTATTTCGGGCCGCCTGCCCGAAATTTTCCCATCTTTGCAAAAGCTTATCCAAACTATGCCATTATTCCGGAATACGAACCACCATGTTTTCAATCTGCTTACGTCAGGAATGCTGGCCATGATTGCCTGTGCCAATCCGGTAGCGCCAACAGGAGGTCCAAAAGACACTACCCCGCCTGAAATTATCCGGTCTGTACCCGAAAACCAGAGTGTTAATTTCAACAGCGACAGGGTGACAATCACATTCAGCGAATTTGTCAACCTGAAAGACATCAACACCCAGCTGATGGTATCGCCACCCCTTTCGGAACAGCCTGATTTTGTGATGAAGGGAAAAACCCTGACCATGAAATTCAGGGAGTCCCTTAAGGAAAATACAACTTACAATTTCTTTTTCGGAGATGCCATCGTTGATATTACCGAGTCAAACCCTATTCCGGGTTATAGCTTCACTTTTTCAACCGGCCCTGTGATCGACTCGCTGTCAATGAGCGGAAAAGTACTGAATGCCTTCAATTTACAACCTGTGAAGGGCGCCTTTGTTATGCTTTATGACAGCATCAGCGATTCCATCCCGTATAAGAGCAGGCCTTACTATGTGGCCCGGACAAGCGAATCCGGTGAATTCAGGCTCAACAACCTGCGTGGAAACAGATACCTGATGTTTGCGCTAACGGATATTAATTCCAATTACATTTACGACATGCCCACCGAGGATATCGGATTTTCCGACACCCTGGTTGAACCGGATATCCCGGCAAAAAAATTGCCTGAACTTACCCCGGGAAGTGAGGAAACGCCCCCGGATACATTAAAAGCTGATTCTGCATACCTTAAACCCATTCAACCGGTGCCCGACACCATTCATCAGGAGCCGGGCGATTCCCTGGCTGTAACGGCCCCTGCCGTAAAGGTCTCGCCCGTGAAGAATTACCTGATTTATCAGTTCCGGGAAACCGATACTATACAACGCCTGCAGAAAGGAGCGGTAATCAGGGAGAATGTGGCAGGCCTCTATTTCCGGCAACCGGTCAGGGATGTGCGCATTAAGCCTCTTGATCCTCCATTGGAAGGGAAGTGGAACCTCACCGGATACAATGCCACCCGTGACACGCTTACCCTTTGGATTCCCGGTTCAGTAACGGACAGCCTGATGATTGAGGTTTCCGATAACGGGATTGTACTTGATACGCTTGATCTTGCGTTAAAACCTGCTGCGCGGACCACCGGAAAAGACAAAAGTGCGGTGGCAAAGAAAAAGGTACTGGAAATGCGCCCGAACCTGGTCTCCTCAAAAATCAAACCCGGCAGACCGTTAATTCTTTCCATCGCTGATCCGGTAAAGGAAGCGGATCTTTCACGGATCAGGCTTTATCACGATAGTCTGGAAGTTAAACCTGTCATTGAATTCTCCGATTCCCTGAAAACCCGTCTGCACATCAGTCATTCCTGGAAGGAAGCGGAATCATATTTGCTGGAGGTGAACGACAGCGCCCTGATCAGCGTATTCGGCCAGGCAAACGACAGTATTGCCTACAAATTCAAAGCGATGAGTGAAGCAGAAACCGGTTTTATTAAAATCAATATTACGGTTCCTGACCAGGAGAAAAGCTATATCATCCAGCTTCTCGGCGATAAGGAAAGTATTCTGGAACAACACCGCATTACCGGAAACGCCAGCCTGGAGTTCAAATACCTCTCACCAAGAAAATACCGCTTTAAAGCAATTCATGACCTGAATAACAACGGCAGGTGGGATACCGGAAATTACCTCAGAAAACTCCAGCCGGAACCTGTATCCTATTTCTCCAAGGAAATTGAGCTCAGGGCCAACTGGACAATGGAAGAAGACTGGAGTTTGAATTAGCCGGAAAATTCAATGTAATCCCCGGAAAACAGCAATCCGGAAAAGATGAATAAACATCTCCTCCGGATTGATCAGGGTAAACTGAAAATTTATTCTGCTGATTATCCGTTACATTTATCAATGCACTGAACAATTTCAGTAAGTGCAGAAGCTTTAACCGAGTAATGGATTTGCTTGCCTTCGCGCTTCGAAAGAAGCACGCCTTTGCTTTTCAGTATGTTGAGGTGATGAGAAGCGGCAGCCTGTTCAATTTTCAGGTATTCATAGATCTCGGTTACACTCAGTTTCTTCTTCTCATTAAGCAGATCAATGATCGCGATCCGCATCGGATGTGCAATAGCACGCAACTTGCTGGCAGCAGCCTCAAGTTTTACGATGTCCAGAACTATTTCTTTTGCCATAATCTTATGGATTAAATTTTTAGCAAAGATACATAAATAATCTGCAATAAAAAGTATATGTTACGTATGTAATTTGTTTTATTCAAATAGTGAGGTAATGCTGAACGTATTGCCATCAAACAGCCCTTTGTCGCTCAGTTTGAGCGCAGGGATCACCAACAGGGCCATAAAGGATAGTGTCATAAACGGGGCCTCGAGCGAAGAACCGAGTCCTCTGACTTTACGGTTAATCAGCTTATAGTTTTCAGCCACGGTATAACCATCATCTGCCGACATGATCCCTGCAACAGGAAGAGGAAGAATTGCCCCTTCATCTGCCAGTATATCAGGCCCATTCACACAGGCGATCCCACCCCTGGCCTCAACCAGCATATTCACCGCCCTTGCAATGGAAGCATCGTCGGCACCCACCGCGATGATGTTATGGCTGTCATGGGCAACCGTAGAGGCGATAGCTCCTTTTTTCAGGCCGAAGCCGGAGACAAAATCCATGGCCGGTAAAGACGGACTGTAGCGATTCATGACGATCATCTTCAATATATCCCGCTCAGGATCACTGACTACCATGCCATCTGCAATGCTGGCGGCAACTACTTTCTTCTCCGTAATCAGTTGTCCTGCCAAAGCCTGCTGAACTTTTATCCGTCCGGATACAGCTTCAATCGCCAGCATACCGGGTGAAAGTTTCATGGCATTGAATGCGTTCGGCGACTCCTCCTTAACCCGATCAATCAATGATTTACCATTTTCCGCAACCTTGATGCCATCCACATAGGCTGCCTGAACGTTGAAATACCCGGGATGATCTATGATGATAAAGTCAGCCCTATCCCCGGGTTGCAGCAGTCCGGCATCCAGTCCGTAATGCCTTACCGGGTTGAGCGTACAGGCGCGCAATACATCCATCAGTCCATAACCCGACTTCAGGGCCCTTTTGATCAGCAGATTGATATGACCGTTGATCAGATCGTCAGGGTGTTTATCGTCGGAGCAGAACATGATCATCTCCGGATAATCTCCGATCAGGCCGATCAGTTCATCAAAATTCCGGGCGGCACTGCCTTCGCGTATCAGCACCTTCATGCCGGCCCTGATCTTGTCAAGGGCTTCTTCACGTGTAAAACACTCATGATCGGTCGAAATACCGGCGGCAGCATACCGGCGGGCATCCTCGCCCAACACTCCGGGGGCATGCCCGTCAACAGGCTTTTCGTATTTTGCGGCTGCGGCCAGCTTTGCCATGACTTCCCCATCCTGATGAAGGACACCCGGGAAATTCATCATCTCGGCAAGATACCGGATCTCAGGCCATGAAAGCATCTCCTCCACTTCTGCCGGACCAAGACGGGCGCCGGAGGTTTCGAATCCGGTGGCCGGCACACAGGAAGGAGCACCAAAAAAGAACCTGAAAGGCACCTTCCGGCCATTGCGAATCATGAATTTCACACCATCCATACCAAGCACATTGGCAATCTCGTGCGGGTCCGACACCGTTGCCGTGGTGCCATGAACCACTGCCAGGCGCGCAAATTCTGATGGCAGGAGCATGGAACTTTCAATATGCACATGGGCATCGATCAGGCCGGGCAGGATATAACGGTCTTCGGCAACCGAAACACGCTCTATGGCAGCAATGCGACCGTTTTCAACGATCACCTCTCCGGGAAAAATGGTGCCCGAAACCACATCTGCTACCTGCCCGCTTATCCTGAATGATTTTGAGTTTACTTCCATATTCACCACCGATAACTACTTATCAATTTACCATAAATTAATACTTTCCGATTACTCCGTTGAAAAAGCAGCAGCTGACTCCGGAAAGGGAAAGTGCTATTCTGCATCATTCAGGCTTTTATATACCGGGATGATTTCAATATCCTGGTTGCGAAGTTCAGTCCTGGCTTTTTCAAAATCGTCGGTAAAACCGAGCAAGAACCCGCCACCGCCAGAACCGCAGAGTTTCAGGTAATAGGAATGAGATTCCAGTCCATACTGCCAGATCTTCCGGAATGCTTCCGGAATCATCGGCTCAAGGTTGTCGTAAAGGAAACGGGATAAGTCACGCAGGGTATCGAAAAACCTCCGGGTTTCACCTTTTATAAGGCTTTTAATGCAGGCATCATTCAGCGGAATCATTTCTTCCCTCACCCGGGTCATAAAGTCATCAAGTTTGCACCTGTCGAGAAAAATATTGACCAGGGGGCCTGTCTTACCGGGACTGCCGGTATTGATGAGGAAAATCGCCCCTTTTTTATCGTGCTTGTTTCTGGGGATGCCCACCATACACACATCTTTGCGGTTGTGGATCAGCAAGGGGTGTTTGATGTAACAGTTCAGGGGATCCATTCCCGAACTGGTTCCATGGAAATAGGTTTCCATCTGGGAAAATATCTCACGGAGTTTAAGCACTTCATGCTTGGGCAGGCGCCGGTTTCCCGGGATATGATCCCGTACATACCTTTCGTAAAGTGCAGCCACCAGGGCGCCGGAACTGCCGACCCCATACCCCTGGGGAATGGTGGATTCAAAATAGAGGCTCTCCGCAATATCCTTCTCGAAAGCATCAACATCAAAATCACACAACAAGGTGCCGTTTTCCCTGAGACCCCGGAGATAGGAAGCGTACTCCTTCAGCAAACGGTTCGAACTGACGGCAAAATCGTAATCTGTATACTTATCCTGCTTGATGAAACTTAACTCTCCCCTGAAATGTGTATAGGGGATGGTGAGCCCCATGGAATCGCACAGGATACTGTATTCGCCGAAAAGAAGGATTTTAGCATAGAAAATCCCGGTCTTGTTTTTCATCATTATCTGCAGGTTAATTGTTTTGGCCCTTCCCCTACCGAATCCTCTATCACTTTTTCATTGAAGCAATACAATCTAAGGCTTTTAATAAGGGAAGCAATGCGTTCAGTCTCTTCTTCCGGATAAAGCAGATGTATGTTCGGCCCTGCATCGAGGGTAAAACAAACCTTTGCGCCCGTTTGTTCTCTGAATTCTTCTATTTTATTGATAATCAATAATGTGTTGCGATGCATTAAAATAAACCAGGGGTCAGAAGCAAGCATCATGGCATGCAGGCTCAGGGCTTCATTTTCAACGATCCTGGCAAATGCCTGCCAGTCCCCCGACTTCAGCGCTACCAATAATTCTGAAAGGTTTTTCCCGGCCTGGGCAAATCTTGACTCAGCAAACGGGTGGCCTTTCATCAGGCCGTGCCCTACACTGCTCGAAACCTTTTTTTCACCCGGATCCACGATCAGAATAGTATCTCTCAGGCCCGAAAACAAAGGATGAGGGTCAAAATGGAGCGGCACTGCATATTCATCCGACGAGCCGGGCACATCTTCATGTTTACCCCACACGGTGATTCCTCCGTAAACTGAACGGCAGGCGCTACCGGAACCAAGGCGGGCAATGGAGGACGCTTTTTCATAAAAGCCCGGAGTCACGGTTTCCTTGCCTAGCAATTGAGCCTCAATCGCGCAAAGGCAGAGCGCCAGTGCACACATTCCCGAAGCGGAAGAGGCAATGCCGGCCGAATGCGGAAAACTGTTACCGCTTTCTATAGAGAGTTTTACGTCAGGCAGATATTGGAAGTGGCCGGTTATTGATTTAAGAAATGTATTGATCCTTGTTGAAAAGGGAAGATTAAGTTCCCCTTCAAAACGGAATTCCACTTCAGGACCGGAGCCGGGAGTATCCAGCAGGTTCGCTGACACACGGGTTACCGTGTAAGCATTGCCCAGCGTAATGCTGAGGGAAGCGTTGGCCGGTATCTGACCGTCCAGTTTGCCCCAGTACTTGATCAACGCAATGTTGGAAGGGCTCTTCCAGCATGCCGACAAGCCTGTGACCGGAATATCTTTGGTGCTGTATATCATATTATCACCTTTCATTTATCGGGAGCAGGATCAGCCGTATTTACAAGGTTGCGGAAGGGAAAAACAACATCTAACCCTTTCGCTGCGAAATATGCTTTTATATATCCGGATCCTGATGCCGATGCTGCCAAAATAAAATCGCCTCCCCAGGCTCCGAGCGATTTAATGCTTCCCTGAAAATCATTAAAGTACCGCTTCTTAACGGTAACCTGACCCAGGACAGAGGATAATATCTGCTCGTGTCTTTCGATAAGCGCTGAAAACTTATCGAAATCATTGCACCGGACCATTTCTCCCGTTAAAGAAGTCACTTCATCAATCTCATCCTGAAAACCGGATGCCCGCTTTTTCCTGAATGCTGAAACCTCGCGGGATGAATCCTGCTTATGGCCGAGATAAATAAAATATAACTGACCGGCAAACGGCGGGTCAAAACTGACAGGCCGTATATCGCGGGCTTCACCGGACACCCTGTACAGAACAGGCGCATCAGCCAGCGCGCAGGCCACATCGTAACCCGAACCATCCGCAACAGCCCGGTAAAGGCTGAAAGGATCCACACCGGCCATGCGCGCAACCAGGGCGATCAGCGTAGAACTGCTTCCCAGTCCCCAATGGCGGTCGAAGTCCAGCGTAGTCACAACCCGGATGCCACCGGTACCGGAAAGAAAACCGGGATTCAGCGCCCTGGCCGCTTTAAGCAACCCGGTAAGCCTGTTCGCCGTTCTTTCATCTGAAGAGGCAATAATTTCAAGATCCGGAAGTGTTATTCTCCCTGAAAACCAGGTGCCTGACGGATCCCCGGCCTCCCACTCAAGAATTCCGGCCTCATCTCCCATGCCGGTCCGGATGCCCTGACCGACTTTTAATGGCACAGCAAGCGAGACAGCCCCGTACATTACAAGGTATTCACCTGTAATCAGCAATTTGCCATTTGCATATCCCGAAAACGGAGCTGACATAAACCTAATTTTTCACGTGACCGTTCCGGATCGAACTCAAAAAACCGGCAACAGCATTATGAGAAACTTTATGATGCTTGAAATATTCCACTGCCAGCGCCTTTTCGCTTTCTCCGGCATTGAACATATTCAGAATATTCAACAGGTGCATTTTCATGTGCCCTATCTGTATCCCCTTGGTTGTCAATGATTTTATTGCACCGAAGTTATTGGCAAGTCCGATTACCGAAGCAATCTGCATCAGTTCGGGGGCGGAAGGATTGCCCAGCAGATGTAGCGAGAACCGGGCCATGGGATGCAGGGAAGTTAACCCGCCCACCGTTCCAATTGCTATCGGCAACGTAAGGCTGTAATGGAACCGGCCTCCTTCGACTTTGATTTCTGTCAGGCTTCGGTACTGTCCGTCGCGGGCTGCCCAGGCGTGGCCGCAGGCCTCAATGGCCCTGAAATCGTTGCCGGTTGCAAGCGCCACAGCATCTACACCATTAAAAATTCCTTTATTATGGGTGGCCGCGCGGTGAACATCAACACGGGCAATCTGCACAGCCTTTTCAAATTTCCAGACAAACTCTTCGGCAGTGAGCGCATCGTCGATGTCGGCAAAGTCGTGAATGTCACATTCAACCCAGGTTCTGACCGTACATTCCGGTGTGTAGTTGGATAAAATGGACATGATCACCTGTAACGGTTCCCCTTCAAAAAGACCGCTCTCATTCACAAAAGCCCTCAGCCCGGAAGCATATTCTTCAAGACAGGAGTTGATAAAGTTGGCCCCCATGGAGTCGCGGGTATCAAACTTAACCGACAACTGGTAGTAATCCTGAAGCTTTGAGGTCATATCAAGCAGTTCCAGATCAAGTACACCACCGCCCCGCTTTTCCATATTCGCGGTAATGGGGTATGTACGTTGCAACAGCTGATCCTTCAGCTGAGGGAATAATTGCTTTAATCGCCCGAAATCTCCCTTCCAGATAAAATGAACCTGGCCGTTCTTGACTGTTGACAGAATTTCGGAATGGAATCCCCCCTTTCCGGACCAGTATTTGGCGCTGTTCGCCGCCGCTGCAATCACCGAACTTTCCTCAATCACCATAGGAACCATCAAAATATTTCCGTTGATCATCACATTGGGAGCGACGCCGTATGGAAAGAAATAATTGGTAAGGGTGTTCTCACTGAATTCATCAAACATCTTTTGTACCGCAGCATCCTGATGCCAGAATGACTTAAGCTCGGAGATGATATGCTCAGCATTGGGCATCCGGGCGGTTATGAATGAGAGTTTCTGGCCCTTGGACAGCTTCGAGAAGCCGGATATAAGTTTTTTTTCAACCATTGTGTACAACTTTCAGGATCAGGCTGAAATCAGCCCGAACAATCAACAAAAGTATAAATAAGCGACCGTTTTAATAACAATGTGAACACGATCTTATCAACAGTTCCGCTTAAATAACAACATATTTAAACCGACACTGAAACAATTTGTTCAATATTCAGAAAGATATATTAAACAATATAAATCCGGGCAAACAGCCTGAAAGAGTTCATGACACGATATACAGCAATCCTGCACATATTATGAATCCGGAATATTGTTTAATATTAATCCCCGTTGTTACTAAACATAAGTAAGTGCATTTTGGCTACTATCCACTCAGAAAAATTTTGTATTATTGAACAATCATATTGCCACTGATACATTATGACCCTATTTGTTAACAACATTGAATTTCATCTTTTTAGCGGAGCTAAGGCCGCGGATGCAGTAAGGGCATATTACAGGGCATTTGAATATGACCTCCCGCCACGGTTTCCGGTGCTGCTTGACAACTACGGGAATACCATAGAACCTGACGGCGAGCTCACACCGATGCAGAGAATTTATTTGATCGAATTTCAAAATCATAACAATGAACATGAAAGGTATTAGCCGGATTGTAATTTTATCATTTTTACTGTCAGCTGGGGCCATTACGAATGCCTTTTCCGGCAACGACACCACCAGGGTGGTGATCTTATCGGTAAATGATTTGCATGCCAAAATCGACAATTTTCCGCGTTTCAAAGCAATGGTCGACAGCATAAGGCAGGCTGAAGAACACGTGGTCCTGCTTTCTGCCGGGGATATTTTCACAGGAAACCCGGTGGTTGACCAGTTCCCTGAGAAGGGGCAACCCATGATAGAACTGATGAACCGGACCGGCTTTGCTGCCAGCGCTGTGGGCAACCACGAATTTGACTACGGGCAGGAAGTGCTTGCCAGGCGGATGAAAGAAGCGCAGTTCCCCTTCCTGAGCGCGAATATCCTGCCTGACTCATCAAGTCCTGTAAGCTTTAAACCCTATGTGATCATTACCCTTGAAAATGGCATCAGAATAGGGATCCTGAGCCTGATCCAGATCAATGAAGCCGGGCTTCCGGATACACACCCCAGCAGGCTGGAAGGCCTTACGTTTCCCGACGGATTAAAAGTGGCGCAATCTTATGCATCGTTGCGCGACAGTTGCGATGTCTTTATTGCACTGACGCACCTCGGTTATGAAACCGACATCGAACTGACCGGCATCCTCCCCTCGCTTGACCTGATTCTGGGTGGCCATTCCCATACCCTCGTGAGAACCCCGGCCGTGTTCAATGACGTACTGATCATGCAGGCCGGATCGGGGCTTCGCTATCTGACAAAGACCACCCTCAAAATCTACGGCAACAAACTGATAAGCAGGCAGGCAGAAACGCTCAGCATAACGGCCTTTTCGAAATCCGACGAAGAGATGGAACAACTGATCCTGAAATATAATGACAACAAGGAACTGAATGAAGTGATCGGTACAGCCCTGAACGACATCAGTGGCAAAGATGAATTAGGCAGCATGATGACGGACGCCATGGCGGCCATCGCACCGGTCGAAATCGCTTTTCAGAACAATGGCGGCATCCGCGTGGACAATTTCCCTGAAGGGGATATAACCATTAAAGATGTCTATCAGCTTGACCCTTTCGGGAACGAAATTATCCTTTTTTACCTTACCCCTGCAGAAATCAGATCGCTGATCCTGAATGCATATAACCGTGAACTTGAAATCGACCTTCAGACGTCGGGAGTAAGTTATACCGTGCTGACCGATACAGCGGGCAAAGGGCTGGACGTGGAAATCCTGTTGTCAGACGGCTCGGTACCCGATGAAGGGAAAGCCTACGCAACCGGCATCAGCAGCTATATTGCCAGCAGCTACCAGTTCGATCACAATGACGAAGGAACATCGCTTTATACCATCACCGCCCAGTCGCTGATCAACTTTATCAGAAACAAAAAAGCCCTTGATTACAAGGGCGTTAAAAGAGCTTTCGTTAAAGCAGCGGAATAAGTCTGCAAAAGCGCCTTACCACTTTTCCTCAACCTTGATTACCGGAGGTTGCATTCCTGCTTTCAGGCTGTTTATCAGTTCATTAACCTGAACATTCACTTGCTCCAGGTATTTATCCCACAAAGGAGAATACATGGAATCGTTTTTATCCATCCATTTCTCAATCGGGAAACGCGACGACTGCCGCAGTGTCATGTCACTGATGGTATAACGGTATCTCCCGGGTTTAAACTCAAGCTTGAGCACATAATTTACGATACCTGCAATCAGTTTAGCACCTTCGGCATCGTTAAGGATTTCAAACCGGTGATTGATCTCTATCACCCCGCTTTCACGGTTGCGCACCCTGCAGACATCTGCCGGATTTTTGTATTGTGTATTGATCCATTCGATGCACCGGATGTAAAGTTCGTCTGCAGTTCCCGCCTGCTGAACAACCTCCTGATAGGTAATCAGTTGCGTATCCTTGTCAACCGGATAAGCAGTAACGGTTTCCTGTGCATTGACAGCAGAAAAAACGAACAGCAGTCCGGATAATAATGAAAAAATAAGCCTTGTCTTCATGGCAAAACCTCTTTAAAATAGAACAACAGTTTAACGCTGATTATTAATTATCATTACAAAGATAGGCAATAATTATTGAGGACCTGTTGAATTCGTCACGGCATTAATGCAGAAACCCCGCTGGTGCGGGGTTCCTGTAATAGCAATAAGGTTTGAATCTTAGTACATTCCACCCATGCCGCCCATACCCGGATTAGGCATGGCAGGCTCTTTTTCTTCTTTGATATCGGCAAGCACGCACTCGGTGGTGAGCAACATACCGGCAATTGAAGCGGCATTTTCCAACGCGACGCGGGCTACCTTGGTCGGATCAATTACACCGGCCTGGAAGAGTTTTTCATAGACTTCGGTGCGGGCGTTAAATCCATAATCATCCTTTCCTTCACGGACTTTCTGAACGATAACGGAGCCTTCGAGGCCGGCGTTTTCGACGATCTGACGAAGCGGTTCTTCAAGTGCACGTTTAACAATTGCAATACCGGTTTCTTCGTCTTCATTTTCGCCTTTCAGATCATCAAGCATGGGGATAGCCCTGATATAAGCGACGCCGCCACCCGGGATAATCCCTTCTTCAATAGCGGCACGGGTTGCATGCAGTGCATCGTCGAAGCGGTCTTTCTTTTCCTTCATCTCCACTTCGCTGGCGGCACCAACATAAATTACCGCAACACCACCGGCCAGTTTAGCCAGACGCTCCTGCAGCTTCTCACGGTCATAGTCGGAAGTGGTGGTTTCAATCTGTGCCTTGATCATGGCAACACGTGCCTTGATGTTGTCAACATCGCCGCGACCACTGACAATCGTCGTATTTTCTTTATCAACGGTAATCTTATCGGCCTGACCGAGGTATGAGAGGTCAGCGTCCTCCAGCCTGTAACCTTTTTCCTCGGAAATAACGGTACCACCGGTCAGTACGGCAATATCCTCAAGCATTTCCTTGCGGCGGTCACCGAAGCCCGGAGCCTTAACGGCGGCAATCTTCAGCGAGCCACGGATCTTGTTCACGACAAGGGTCGCCAGCGCTTCGCCGTCAACATCCTCGGCAATGATCAGCAATGGACGGCCGGTCTGAACGGTTTTTTCAAGAATCGGCAGGAAATCCTTCATCACCGAGATCTTTTTGTCATAGATCAGGATAAACGGATTTTCATAAACAGCCTCCATCTTCTCGGTATCGGTGATAAAATACGGAGAAATATAACCCCTGTCGAACTGCATTCCTTCGACAACCTTTACGGTTGTCTCAATGCCTTTGGCTTCCTCAATGGTGATAACGCCTTCTTTCTTCACCTTATTCATTGCCTCGGCAATCTTTTCACCGATAAAGCTGTCGTTATTCGCTGAGATGGTTGCAACCTGGGTAATCTTTTCGCTTCCTTCTTCAATCCTGATCGACTGGGTTTTCAGAAACTCAACAACCTTTGCAACAGCCTTGTCAACACCGCGCTTCAGGTCCATTGGATTGGCACCGGCGGTAACGTTCTTCATTCCGGTAGTAACGATGGATTGAGCAAGAACGGTGGCGGTAGTGGTTCCATCACCTGCAACATCAGCGGTTTTCGAAGCCACTTCCTTAACCATCTGGGCGCCCATATTCTGGATGCCATCCTTCAGTTCAACTTCTTTTGCTACGGTAACACCATCCTTTGTAACTACCGGCGCACCATAAGCTTTATCGATAATAACATTGCGGCCTTTGGGACCCAGGGTAACCTTCACTGCATTGGCCAGCGCGTCAACACCCTTCTTCAGTTCTTCGCGGGCTTCAATATTGAAAATAATCTGTTTTGCCATTGTTTGATATTTTTAAATTAATTCACTGAGTAATTAAATGATTGCAACAATATCCGATTCGCGCATGATGAGGTAGTCGTTCCCATCAACGGTAATTTCGGTACCTGCATATTTTCCGTAGAGAACAAGATCCCCGACTTTTACTGTAAGGGGTTCATCTTTCTTTCCGGTACCCACTGCCACAACAGTCCCGCGCTGGGGCTTCTCCTTTGCGGTATCCGGGATAATAATTCCACCGGCGGTTTTCTGTTCTGCTTCTGCCGGCTTTATCAGAACACGGTCAGCTAATGGTTTTACATTCACTTGTGTCATTGCTGTTATTTTTTAGGTTACACATTAACATGTTTGCAACGCCTTTTGACACAATTTGTGCCAAAGTATTCCCCTCCTCCTTTTTCCCATAACCGCTTTCCGACATCTGAAAGTTTTTATGCCTGATTCTCAGCATGAAAAGGGATTTTTCCTGTTTTAATGCGGTGGTATAACCAGAAATTAATTACGCATAATCAAAAAAAAATGTCAGATTGCAGTGACAATCTGACATTTTTCATCGAAAGGTCGTTGACGCTTATTCAGCCGGAGGAGCCTGAAAATCCTCAACCGGAGCGGATTGCTCGTTGATCAGCTGACGCAGTTCAGTATCAGTGGAACGCGATACGTTGACATTGCGGGGAATTACAAATATTGAGAAAAGGCTGAGAACCAGCAGGATAATGGCCAGCGTCCAGGTTGTTTTCTCAAGAAAGTCAGCAGTTTTCCGAACGCCCATAAACTGGTTTGACGATGCGAAATTGGAGGCAAGTCCCCCGCCTTTTGAATTCTGAACCAGTACTACAAGACTCAGTAACACGCAAGCGATGAGGATAAGCACCGAAACTAAAATATAAGCTCCCATTGTAAGTTTTTATTATTAACGTTAAATTCAACCGTTTGACAGGTTTTCCTGTATTTTCTCAATTTGGGCTGCAAAGTAAGCACTTTTTTCCGGATTATTCAAACTTAATTTACGATATATTTTTATCGCCTTTTCCGGATTCCCCTGCTGCAGCTGAATACGGGCAAGTGTCTCTGATACAATATCCTCATGATCAACAGAACTTTGCTTTGCCTTATCCACCGGATTGAAGAAATCCTTCTTTGGCTGGCTGATCCTGGGCTGGTTACGGATAAACTTATCAATCAACTCGCTGTTGCCTGATGAAGCCAGCGTAAATCCACGGCCTGACGAGCGATTCTGGCTTTCAGGGTCATCCCTGTGCGCTATCTCCTTTTCAAGATCATACGCATTCAGTTCCATCCCTGCCAGCAAAAGATCATCGGGGAACTTCTCCTCTTCCTCCGTTCCGTGCACATCAGATCCATATAGCTGAGCATCATGATCAGCAATTTCCGCAACGGCAGCGAGCGCTGAATCAACGATATCCTTGCGGCTATCCTTATCAACCGAAGATGGCTCCTCAGAGGGTTTATCACGCGCGCCAAGGGCTATTTCGGCCAGGCGACGCGCAACAATCTGCTGAAGATGGCGCAGATGAGCTTCCTCATCATCGGGTGTTGGCAGACTTTTGTCATCCGCCGGAACCTGAGCCATCTTCTCATCAGGTGACTCAGCAAGCGGCACAGCCATATTTACTTCTGCTTCACTGTCATGCAGCTCCTCCAAAGGAATTTCTACGAACGATTCCGGGGTGATTTCTGTCTGTGCCGGCATTTCCACAACTTCGGTTTCACCGGTCTTTTCAGCATGTGCTGACTCCATGTGCGGAATTGGAGATTCAACATCTTTCAGTGTAACGGCTGATTCCGACACCCGATGGATCAGCTTTCTCAGTATGCCGCGGTCACCGGCGTACGCAGCCGCAATTTTTAACTGCGAATTATACCGGATACTTTCCGTTTTCCGCATATTCGCCACCAGCATCATCTGAGCGATCTGAAAATAAGGCAGTTCACGCGCAAGCTGCTCCATTGCCGGGAGGCTTTCATGATCCAGCAGAGCGGGATCGGCCAGGAACGACTCGAACAGGGATGGCCTCATGCTTGCTACCAGTTTACCACAGCTTTGTTAAAAATATCTTCCACCAGCGCTTCCGTAATCTTGCTGATCAGGTCGGCTTCCACCGCGTTCAGGTTCAGGCTGCTGCTGTAATCCTCAAAACGGGTGAAATTGGTTTCAAAATTATCCTTTGTGTTGAACTTGTTGGTATATCTGACGTTGACCGTGACTTTCAGGCGGATCAGCGCCGCTGTCTGCTGACCGGTGATTGCAACCGGCTCAGTTGAATAACCGGTAATCTCCCCCTCAAAATGAAGATCGCCACCCCTGGGGATCAGGGCAAGGTTGGTTTGTGACGAGAACCTGTCGCGCAAAGCATCGGTGAATGTCTGACTCAGGCTCGGCTGAACAAGTTCAGCCTTATTCGGAAACAGCGATATTGAAACCGTTTTAGCCTCAGGAGGAATTGATGCACCGGTAAAAGAGTATACGCCGCATGACTGCATCGCTACGACCGTTGCAGCAAGTATAAGGCAAATCGCCACTCTCCTGACCATCTGTAACATATCAATCAAATTAACGGATGTCGTATTCCTTTATTTTACGGTAGAGCGTCCTTTCGGAGATCCCCAGTTCCTTTGCCGCGTTCTTTCGCTTGCCGCCATGCTTTTCAATGGCCCTGCGTATCATATCGATCTCTTTTTTCTGGAGTGAAAGGGATTCATCCATCACCTCCGGGGCATAGAAGGTATCAAGTACAATCGGCCCGGTATGGGGATCAGCCTCCTCCTCGTGCAATCGCTGACCCGTTTTGTCAATTTCCTTGTATAGCTGAGTGATGATCGGCTGATGCTCGCGCTTCAGTTCATGACTGATTTCTCCCTGATCGATGATATCAACCACGAGTTTTTTCAGCTCATTGATATCGCGTTTCATGTCAAACAGCACTTTATAGAGCAACTCGCGTTCCGAGAAATCGCTGCCATGGGGTTCCTTTCCGTAGAGTACAGGGAGGTCCCTGTTATCAGCGGGAAGATACTTCTGAAGAATCGCCCCGGTTATCAGGCGGCTTTGCTCAATGATTGAGATCTGCTCGGTGATATTCTTCAGCTGACGGATATTGCCCTGCCAGCGGTAATTCATCAGCATCTGCCTGGCCGAATCATCAAGTTCCAGGGCGGGCATTCGGTATTTCTCCGCGAAATCAGCAGCGAATTTTCTGAACAGCAATACCACATCCTCTTTTCGTTCGCGCAGGGGCGGGATGTAAACCGGGACAGTATTCAACCTGTAGTAAAGATCCTGCCTGAACCTGCCTTTGCTGATGGCATCCGGAATATCTACGTTGGTGGCAGCCACAACCCTTACATCGGTCTTGATCACCTTCGAGGAACCAACTTTAATGAATTCGCCTGTTTCCAGCACGCGCAACAAACGTACCTGCGTGGAAAGAGGCAGTTCTGCAACTTCATCCAGAAAAATAGTCCCCCCGTTCACAACCTCAAAATACCCTTTGCGGGATTCATGGGCCCCGGTGAATGACCCCTTCTCATGTCCAAACAATTCAGAATCAATGGTCCCCTCAGGTATGGCGCCGCAGTTAACGGCGATATAAGGGCCATGTTTACGCGCACTCAGATTGTGAATGATCTGAGGAAAAACTTCTTTTCCTACCCCGCTCTCGCCGTTTATCAGCACGGTAATGTCAGTACCGGCAACCTGCCTGGCAATATCAATGGCCCGGTCAAGCAAAGGTGAGTGCCCGATAATTCCGAACCGTTGTTTGATAGACTGTATATCCATTCTCTTTTATCCACTTGTAAATTCAATGCAAAGTTAGTAATTCACGGGCACCGGATGCCAATTATCCCGCAAAAAACTGACATTTTGTCAATATAAATCAGAATTTTAAGGCAGCCGCGTGGCCGGAAAAGTCAGCGACCGTCAATGGTGGAAACTACCAATACCTCGGGATGTTACAATAAAGACAAATGTTCTGAATATTATCATTTA
>JABNAD010000691.1_pt1 | contig 16999 bp, 17 predicted proteins | sample 7240381 | NCBI WGS metagenome assembly JABNAD01 (sample SAMN11332834, study PRJNA596920) | anaerobic digester metagenome | biome: digested sludge; isolation source: digested sewage sludge-derived enrichment culture grown on H2/CO2 | place: Germany: Goettingen
ATCTCACATCCGGTGATGCTTTTTAAATCCGTCAGCACATTTGACGGTTACATTTTTACGCTCCATCCTCTCTCTGAACGCCTACAGTATGTATTTTACACGCACATTCTATTATTTGAGTACAATGCAATAAAAAATGAACGTGAAAAATTCTCCCGGAGTCTGCCGTCCGGTAAGTTCCGGGGAGTCAGCGGCGCTTACTTTTATTGCAAGAGCATTCTAATATCTTGGATAATAATGTCCGTATATTCCACACTGTCAAAATGATATTTATCATCCAGTAGATTTCCTCTTACCTGTGAGTCAAAATTCATGTAAATTTCGATTGGTACCCAAAGATGTGAATTAGCTTCCCGAAAGGTTGCGTGCACGATTCCGTTGCGTCTGACCTTTTCAAAAAGGCCGGGTGGTACATAATCCTTGGCAGCAGGAAGAAACGTGTCGTCCCGAAACAGCATTGTTTTAGGTATCCCCTCATAGTTAACGATTTGGAGTAAGCTGTTTTCGATATCTGTGGTAACAGGAAATATTGACCTTCCATAGTATTCGTTTGTGACACCGTCATAAATATCTACATGTGGTGCTGCGACTCTGTCAAACATGGGCATCCACTCCTTCCATGCCAGTGTATTCGATACACTGGAGTTTGATATCCAGCGCAAGCGGCAAAAGCAGTCCGAGGATGAACCGCGGTTGGATACCGCCATCTCCATCCCAACGGACTGCGGCTTCTGATCTGTACGCCACCGCGGTAAATGAACACCAGCGTCCGTATCTACTCGATGTATTGCCCTCAATGAACAGGTTTCGGTTAGATAGCGTTTCTATGCTTTCACTGCCATTCCTTGCCTCCTTACTCTCGGGTATAGGCAGTTCATACTCAGCCGCACCGCGCAGCGCAGCAACGCATATACTGCTGTATAGGAGCGATGTGATTTATGGCAATTAAAATTTTTATTGATCAGGGACACAATCCAACCGGGTATCCAAATGCGGGAGCCTCTTGGTATGGGCAGGAGGAGCAGGATATCACCTTTGACGTGGGAATTATGCTGGCAGAAATGCTTCGTCAAGACGATCGGTTCGAGGTGCGCTTGTCTCGTCCGACAAAGGACACTGTTCTTGGGACCAGCAATGCCACGAGTCTGATCCAGCGGGTAAATGCAGCAAACAGCTGGCCTGCCAATTATTTTATCAGCATCCACGCCAATGCCAGCACAAACACAGCGGCCAACGGCACAGAAGTCTATGTCTACCGTTTGAATACGCAGGCTAACTGGCTTGCCCAGCAGGTGTTGGAGGGAATTGTTGAAACAGTCGGAACCAAAAATAACGGAGTACGCGCACGTCCCGGCTTGTACGTGCTGAAAAGCACGGATATGCCTGCCATTCTGGTGGAAATGGCATACATGTCCAATCCCTCTGACGCGGAAAAACTGAGAAATGACAGGTACTCTTTTGCACTGGGAATTTATCTTGGAATCATGCGGTATTTCGGTTTTGCATAAAATCGGAAAAAGTTAAAAACGTCTGCTGCGCAAACCTGCACAGCAGACGCTTTGCTAATTTGGGGCTGTAAGCACAGCACATCCCACAGACGAAAGGCCCCGGCTGCAAGTACCAAGCCGCTGGCGATAAAATTCACTTGATTTGATGCATCCTGTTGAGGTAGTTCCACATGAGTCTTCGCTGTTTTTTCAGAGAGCTCAAAGAAGAAAATCAACGCATTGAAAATTATCAAACTGGAGAACAACCGCAGCGGAGCAGTATTTGTTGTTTCCCCACTCGGACTTCCCTGTGCCGCGCACAGGAGCTGCCGAGACTGATCTGCGGTAAGGCCGTAGGAGATTAGAACCCCCACAATAATGAGGAGAATGTGCCACAGGGACTGGTCCAACACTCTCAACTGCTCCGCTGTCTTCTCTGTGAGCCCCGCGAATTCAGCAGACATTCCGCTCTCCTTTCCGCACCCGCTACTGCTTTTTTGCATAGACTGTGAAAACAAGTATAAGAGGTGAATCCTATGCCATTTACCATCCAAGGAACCGGCCCCAGTGCATACCAGGAGCCGACAAACGGCAACGGCAATGTTACCTACGAGCAATTTCTAGCGCAAAATCCGGCTATCGGGTATTTAAAGATACAGGCCAGCCGCGCCCAGAAAGCCATTCCCATCAGCAACCTGCGTATCGTTGTGATGCAGGAATTCAACGGCTTGCAGGTATTGTTTTTTGACGGAAAAACCGACGCAAATGGTATCATTTCCTCCATCGAACTGCCTGCTCCGCCGTTGGCGGGGTCGCTGGATCCCCAAAGTGCCAAAAGCGGCGCTGTGTATCAAGTATATGCAACGCATCCGGATTTTGAACCCGCACGTTATCAAATTGAGATGTTCGAGGGCGTTACCGCCATTTTGCCTGTGACACCGCAGCTGGCCCGGGAGGTGTAAGCATGTCAACGCCTATTATCCCAGAGTACATCACCGTTCATTTGGGGGACCCCAACGATCCAACTGCCCGTAATATTCGAGTTCCGTTTATCGACTATATTAAAAATGTGGCCTCCAGCGAAATCTATCCCACCTGGCCGGAAAGCGCACTGCGGGCAAACATTTACGCGCAGGTTTCCTTTGCCCTCAATCGCATTTATACCGAGTGGTATCCCAGCCGGGGATATGATTTTGATATCACTTCCTCCACGCGATACGACCAAAAGTATATTGAAAATCGTGAAATCTTCCAGTCGGTTGCACAAATTGTTGATTCGTTGTTTAACGATTATGTAGTTCGGCAGGGCTTTGTGCAGCCGCTGTTTACGCAATATTGCAACGGCACCACCTCCACTTGTGATGGGCTCAGTCAATGGGGAACGGTGGATTTGGCGCGGGATGGTCTGACGCCTTATGAAATTCTGCAATATTATTATGGAGACGATATCAATTTGGTCTTCAACGCCCCCATTAAGGAGAAAATCCCGTCCTATCCCGGTATTCCGCTGCGGCTTGGATCCGCAGGCGAGGATGTGAGAATTCTCAAACGGCAGCTGAATCGTATCGGCCAAAACTATCCCGGTGTGGAACCTTTTCTGAATCTAACTCCCTTTTACGATATAAATATGGAGCGAGCGGTTCAAAATTTTCAGCGCATTTTCAATTTAACACCCGATGGGATCGTAGGCAAAGCCACATGGTATAAGATCAAATCTATTTTCAACGGAGTCAAGGGGCTGTCAGAACTGCAAACGGAGGGGCTGACTGAAAGCGAGGTGGCGCGTGCATACGCAAAGGCACTTGTGCCCGGCGACGTTGGAGAGCAAGTAAAACTCATCCAGTATTATTTGTCCGTTTTGGCTTTTTTTGACGAAAATCTTCCGATGCCGTCAGGTAACGGCGTGTTTGATGAGAAAACGGAACAAGCCGTGCGGGAATTTCAGGCACAGCAAGGGTTAAACATAGACGGAATCGTAGGACGGCAGACGTGGAATGCCTTGCTTAGAGCATACGACCGCACGATCTCCTCTATTCCTCCGCAGTATATGGTGTCTACGGACGAAATTTATCCGGGAAAATTTCTGGCTCTGGGGCAATCAGGCCGAGAGGTAAAAATTTTGCAAGAATTTCTTGTTCAGGCTGCCCAGAATATGCCGGAGATCCCCACTGTTGAGGTAACGGGGAATTACGATGCGCAGACGGAAGCTGCAATCCGGGTCGTACAGGCCATGGAGGACCTGCCGCAAAACGGGGTGACAGGACCGTTAACCTGGAACGCTGTGGTAAGTCTGGCCAAAAGGTCGGAGTAAACACATCTTCCCGGCGCACAAAAAAATCTCTTAAAGCCGGAAGACTTTAAGAGATTTTTTGTTTGCAAGCGCCACTTTCATAACTAGCATACATATTCGAGAAATAGCGCACGAGATGTACGCAATGTACAGACAGTCAGCAATTTAAAATAAGCATAAGAAAACCCGCAATCCACTGATTTATCAATGGCTTGCGGGTTTTACTGCTTTGGTACGCCGTGAGGGATTCGAACCCCCGGCCTTCTGGTCCGTAGCCAGACGCTCTATCCAGCTGAGCTAACGGCGCGTGTCACTGTCTTGAAGCAGCTTATTTATATTAGCACGGCTTGTTTTAAAATGCAAGCCTTTTTTTTATATTTTTTCACTTTTTTTTGCAGGGCTTGTAAAGCGAAAATCTCCATGCTATAATAACCGCAGATTGGTTAGGATACGCGCATCTGCGTACAACGTGCGCAAGCGGTGAGATTTTAGCCTCCGGCTGGCATAGCCGCAGGGACTATAATAGTATGGACTCTAAGTTATACTATTATATAAGAGCGCGATGATAATAAGCGCTTTTCCCGCCACTGGGCGCAGATCAGGCGATGCGACGGGACAATTGAAATCAGAAGGCAGGGACGATTTGCGCAGCAGAGTCTGCAACGGACGATCCCAGTGAAAGATCAGCCCGCCGGGCGGCACGTTTGAAGGCCGTTGACCGGATGCGGGCGGGACCCAGAGAAGGAGCGGCGACCATGGAGACAAAGAATTTCAGAAGTGTTGCGTTTGGCGGCTTCGACAAAGAGGAAGTTATTCAGTACATTCAGAAGACGGCACAGGAGAACACAGACGCTCAGGAAGTTCTCCGCAAGGAAAATAATGATCTTCGTGCTGAGAAAGAGGCTCTGCAAAACCAGCTGAACCTTGTGCGGCAGGAGCGGGAGAGTTCTGCCCGGAAAGAGACGGAAGAGCTGCGGGAGCGGGTTGAAAGCCTCACTGCGGAACTGGAGGAGCTGCGGCCCCAAGCCCAGTCTTATCAGGAAGTCCGGGAGCAGGTGGGAGACATTGAGTGTCAGGCCCGTCGGCGGGCCAATGAGTTGGAGTCGGCCACCGCGGCGCGGATGAATACGCTGGTATCGGACATTCAGCAGCAGTATCAGGAGCTTGCCGCAGCGTTCGGCTCCACCGCAACCCAGATTACTGCGGAACTGCGGAAGATTGAGGTGGGCCTTGCGCAGCTTCCCCGCGCCATGGACCAGACCGGCAAAGAACTGAATGGAATTGTTTCCGCGCTCAAGGACCCCAAAAAGCATTGACGAACTTTAAGCAGAACGCTTTCGCCATGGAAGCGTTCTGCTTTCTATGTTTACGGAATTTACAGGCGTTGAAGAAAAAGATGGTTAAAATAAACACATATGACAAATATTTATGGACTAACTGGATATATTTTGGCTATTATTTTGTACAAAAAATGGGTAACGAGTGCAGATTGGAAAAATAATCTTGCTTTACAAATTGGAATACCATATAATCTAATTGGGTATTGTATGATATTGGCAGAACAATACTAAGTCATTGGGGGAGAAGGTGATCAAACAATGTCACTGGAAGCCATTGAAACCGTCAATAAGGCGGAAAATGAAAACAAAGCGCGTAAAGCTGCCGCAGAGCAGGAGGCAAAGGAACTGATTGCCCGGGCAGAAAAAAACGGACTTGCGCTTTTGGAGCAGACGCGCATGCAGGCCGCAGAAGAGAACAAACGGCTGATGCATGAGGCGGAAGACCGCGCGGAGAAGCGCTGCGCAGCTATCCGGAAGGATACGGCAAAGGCGTGCGAGGCTCTGACCGGTCAGGCCGCGGCCCGCATGTCTGCGGCCGTGGAGCGTATCGTTGGAAAGGTCGTGAAACAGTAAAATGGCCATCTTAAAAATGAAAAAGCTCCGCGTGGTGGCCATGGCGGCGGAACGGGACGAGTTGTTGCGGGCGCTTTTGCGTCTGGGCTGCGTGGAGATCAGCGAACCAGACGGTTTGCTGAACGACCCGGATTGGTCGGCGCTGCTGCGCCGGGGTGTGTCGCCGCTGATGGACACCAAAGGAGCCATCGCTGATGTGACTTCCGCCCTAAACGCCATCCGCCGGTATGCGGCGGTGAAGGACGGACTGTTTATTCAGCGGCGGCCCATCCGAGAGTCGGAATTTTTGAGCAGCGACTCCGCGGCGCAGGCAAAGGAAACCTGCGATAAGATCAACGGCCTGCTGATGCAGTTGGCCGGACTCCAGAGCGACAAAGGACGAATGACATCCCGCGCCGCCTCTTTAACGCCTTGGAAAGGTTTGGATTTCCCACTGGAGACGCCGGACACGGCTCATGTGATCTTCCGCATGGGCGTTTGTCCCGCCGCCACGGATGTGGGAGCCTTGCGTGCGGAACTGAGCGGTGGTGAAACAGCCGCGGAGCTGTATCCTGTTGGAGCGGACAAAACTCAGCAGTACTTGCTGTTGATTTGCCATCGGGCGGACGAAGAAGCGGCGATGGAGGCCCTGCGTCCCGCCGGATTCAGCGTGGTGACGTTTCAGGACTGCACTGGGACCCCGAGGGAGAACCTCGCGAAGCTGGAAAAGTCCATTGCGAAAAACGAAGCGGAACAAAAACGGATTGTCGAAGCGCTTGCCGCCTGCGGCGGCGCACGGGATGCACTGCGGGCCTATGCCGACCGGTTGAATGCGGAGGCGGCGCAGGATGCGGACGCTCAGCGTCTGCTGACCGACGGAACCATCGTCTTTTTCCAAGGCTGGGTCCCAGCGGAGTCGGAAAAAAAGCTGGCGGCTCTGCTTGAAAAGCGGGACTGCGCGTGGGAGACTGCGGACCCAGAGGAAGCAGAGTACCCCCACGTTCCCGTGCAGCTGAAGAACAACTGGCTGACAAAGCCGCTGAACATGGTAACGGATATGTACTCGCTTCCGGCTTATGGAAGTCTGGACCCCAATCCGCTGATGGCGCCGTTCTTCATCCTGTTTTACGGGATTATGCTGGCGGACATGGGCTATGGCCTTTTAATGATGCTGGCTTCGGTGATGGTTCTGAAAAAGTACAAGCCAAAGGGGACCATGGAGCATTTCTTTGGACTGATGGGCCTTTGCGGAATCAGTACATTTATCATGGGTGCGATTACCGGCGGCTTTTTCGGAGACTTCCTGACCCAGTTGGTGGGTATCATCAGTCCCGGCACGACATTTGCCCTGCCTGCGCTGTTTACCCCGTTGAACGACACGTTGATGATCCTGATCGGGTCCATGTGCCTTGGCTTTGTTCAAATTCTCACCGGAATGGCCATCAGCTTTTACAAAAAGCTCAAGCGTGGTCAGGTCATGGATGCCATTTGGGAAGAAGTGACTTGGTGGGTCGTGTTCGCGGGATTGGCGCTGGCCATTCTGGGCGTCACGAATATCGTGCTGGTTGCGGGCGGTGTAATGGTTCTGGCAGGCGCGTTCTATGGGGCCAAGGACAACAAGGGTGCGGGCAAGATTCTGGGCGCGTTTACCGGCGTGTTCGGATCGCTCTATAACCATGTAACGGGCTATTTTGGAGACATTTTGTCCTACTCCCGTCTGATGGCCCTGATGCTGGCCGGCAGCGTCATTGCGCAGGTGTTCAACACCTTGGGCGCGATCCCCGGCAACGTGGTGGTGTTCCTCATCATCTCCTTGGCGGGCAATGCCTTGAACTTTGCACTGAACCTGCTGGGCTGTTACGTCCACGACCTACGTTTGCAGTGTCTGGAGTATTTCAACAAGTTCTATGAGGACGGCGGCAAGCGGTTCCGCCCTCTGGCAATCAATACAAAATACGTTGATATCGTAAAAGAATAAGGAGGAAATTCATCATGGGATTCTTTGAAGCATTCGGTGGTTTGGCTTTGGCGCTGCTGGGCGCGGGTCTGGCGGCGGTTCTTCCCGGCATTGGTTCCGCAAAGGGTACCGGCATCGCCGGCGAGGCAGGCACCGGCCTCCTCTGCCAAGATCCTACTAAGTTCGGTAAGGTCATGATTCTGCAGGTCATCCCCGGCACACAGGGCCTGTACGGTCTGGTGGTTTGGTTCTTTGCCATCTTCTCCATGGGCCTGCTGAGCGGAGACACTTCTGCGTTCGACATGACCGTGCAGGAAGGCCTGCGGTATTTCGCGGCCTGTATTCCCATGGCATTGGGCGGCTTGTTTTCCGCTATTGCGCAGGGCCGCGTGGCCGCTGGTTCCATCAACATTCTGGCCAAGAAGCCGGATGACTGGTCCAAAGGCATGGTGCTGTGCATCACCGTGGAGTTCTACGCCATTTTGTCTCTGCTGGCTTCCATGCTGATGATTATTAACATTGGCTGATCGCCCCGCAGAAAGGGGATTCAACATGAACGGAATTGAAAAGATCACGGGCCGCATTACCGCCGATACACAGGCGGAGATCGACCGGGTACTGACCGAGGCGAAAGCCGAGGCGGAGAAGATCACGGCGAAATACCGCGCTCAAGCAGACCGCGAGGCGGAAGACGCCCGGGCGAAAAATGAAAAAGCTGCCGCAGAGCGGGAGGAGCGCCTGGTGAGCGTGGCACAGATGGAAGCCCGCAAGGACCTGCTTTCCGCGAGACAGACTCAGGTGGAGACTGCTTTTGCGCAGGCACTGGAGAAACTTTGCGCCATGCCGAACGAACGGTACATCGCCGTGGCTGCGGAACTGCTGACTCAAGCCGCACCGGAGGGCCGGGGAGAGGTTGTCTTCTCTCAGGCGGACCGGGAAAAGGTGGGTCAGGCCACAGTGGACGCGGCCAACAAAAAGCTGAACGGGAAACTGACCCTTTCCGACCAGACACGCTTGCTGAAAGGCGGCTTCATTCTGGTGGACGGCAGCGTGGAAGTCAACTGCACCTTTGACACGCTGGTGCGCCTGCAAAAGGGCGAGATGGCCGGCGAGGTGGCTAAGGTTCTGTTCCCGGAAGCATAACGAATCAAAAAGCTGGGAGGAAGCGCCTTGTCTAAAAAAATCAAGGACACCGATTATCTGGTGATCTCCGCCCGCATCCGCGCCATGGAGACTGGTCTGCTGACAGGCGAGCGAATGGAGCAGATCCTAGCTGCCCGCAGCAACGAGGAAGTGGTGAAGCTCCTGCAAGAGGGCGGGTATCCAACCATGAGTCTGGAGAGTCCGGAGGCTATGGACGCGGCGATCACAGCCGCAAGGGAAGAAACCTTACAGGACTTGGGCGACAGTGCTCCGGACGGAAGATATCTGGATATTTTTAAACTGAAATACGATTACCACAATGCCAAAGCCATTTTGAAGGCGCAGGCGATGGGGACGGACCCGGACCACATGCTGGCGGATTTGGGGCGCGTTCCGGCGGCGGAACTGAAAGAGGCCATCACCAGCGGCGACATGAATCAACTGCCGCCTCTGCTGGCCGCAGCCATTGCCGAGGCAAAGGACGTGCTGGATACCACGCGGGACCCCCAGCTGGGGGATATTGTGCTGGACCGCTGGCGGTATCGGGACGAGATGGAATCCGCTGAGGCTACTGGGAGCGAGTTTCTCCGGGGCTACGTTCGTTCCTCCATTGACGCGGCAAACCTGCGCTCGCTGGTGCGGACACTGCGCATGGGAAAGAACGCGGCCTTTTTGGAGGGCGTGCTCTTTTCCGGCGGGACTGTGGACAAGAGCGAGATTTTGGCGGTTGCCGGAAACAACGGCAGTGGTCTTGCGGAGCTGTACGCTGCCACGGAGCTGAAGGATGCGGCACAATCCGGTGCGGACGCACTGAAGGGCGGCGCGCTGACGGAATTTGAAAAACTGTGCGACGACGCGGTGTCCGGTTATCTTTCCGGCGCGCAGATGGTGGCGTTTGGCGAAGCGCCGCTGATTGGCTACTTGGCCGCGCGGGAGACGGAGTATACGAATCTCCGCATCCTGCTGATGGGCCGAGCCGCCGGGCTGGACCCGGAGACGATCCGGGCGCGGCTGCGGACGTAAGGAGTGTGAGCAAATGGCAACGACCTATCGCATCGCGGTCATGGGGGACTGGGAGTCCGTTATGGGCTTTCGGGCTCTGGGGCTGGACACATACCCGATCTCGGAACCGGACGAGGCCCGAAAAAAAATTCACGAACTGGCAAAGACCGACTGCGCGGTGCTTTACTTGACGGAACAGCTGGCGGCAAAAATACCGGATGTGCTGGACCGGTACAAGGATGAGCTGCGGCCCGCGATCATTTTGATTCCCGGACGGGGCGGATCGCTGGGCATTGGCAGAAACAACATCCAAAACTCCATTGAAAGGGCGGTCGGCGCCGATATCCTGTAACGGTCAGGGCGGTGGGCTCTCTCGTGAAGCCCCACCCAAAGAGCGAATTTATCCTGAAAGAAGGTTGTCTGTTTGAGCGGTAAAGTTGTAAAAGTATCCGGGCCGCTGGTGGTGGCAACGGGACTGGCGGACGCCAATATGTCCGACGTGGTCCGCGTGGGTCCCCAGCGGCTGATCGGGGAAATTTTGACCATGAAGGGCGATTCCGCGTCCATTCAGGTCTATGAGGAGACTTCCGGACTGGGACCCGGTGCGGAGGTGATTACCACCGGCGCACCCATGAGCGTGGAGCTGGGGCCTGGCATGATCGAGGGGATTTACGATGGTATCCAGCGTCCGCTGGAGAAAATCGTGGAAAAAGTGGGTGCCAACATCACCCGCGGCGTGGAGGTTCCCGCACTGGATCATGACAAGAAGTGGGACTTTACACCCGTTGCAAAAGACGGAGATCGGGTTGTCGGCGGCGACATTTTGGGCACGGTTCCGGAGACGCCGGTGGTGCTGCACAAGGTCATGGTTCCGCCCAACGTCAGCGGCGTGGTGGATAAGATCGAAAGCGGCTCCTTCACGGTTACGGAGACGGTGGCGGTCATCAAGACCGACGACGGTAAGACGGTGGAGCTGCCCATGGCCCAGAAGTGGCCCGTTCGTGTGGGGCGGCCCTATCAGCACAAGTATCCCCCCAAGCGCCCCCTGTGCTCCGGCCAGCGCATTATCGACACCATGTTCCCCATCGCCAAGGGCGGTACCGCCGCCGTGCCCGGCCCCTTTGGCTCCGGCAAGACGGTGGTTCAGCACCAGTTGGCAAAATGGTCGGACGTGGACATTGTGGTATACATCGGCTGCGGCGAGCGCGGCAACGAGATGACGGACGTTTTGCGGGAGTTTCCGGAACTGAAGGACCCCCGCACCGGCGAATCCCTGATGAAGCGGACGGTGCTGATTGCCAACACCTCCGATATGCCCGTGGCCGCCCGCGAGGCCAGCGTTTATACCGGAATCACCATCGCGGAATATTTCCGCGACATGGGTTACGACGTGGCTGTTATTGCAGACTCCACCTCCCGCTGGGCTGAGGCTCTGCGCGAGATGTCCGGCCGTCTGGAAGAGATGCCCGGCGAGGAGGGCTACCCCGCGTATTTGAGTTCCCGTCTAGCTCAGTTCTACGAGCGGGCCGGCAGCGTGGAGTGCATCGGTTCCGACGAGCGCCGGGGCAGCCTGACCGCCGTTGGCGCGGTGTCGCCTCCGGGCGGCGACCTTTCGGAGCCTGTGTCGCAGGCCACCATGCGCATTGTCAAGGTGTTCTGGGCGCTGGATTCCTCTCTGGCTTATAAACGCCATTTCCCGGCCATCAACTGGCTGAATTCCTATTCGCTGTATCTGGACTCTCTGAAGCCTTGGCTGGATGAAAACTTGGGCGAAGAGTTCATGCGCGACCGGGGGCAGGCCATGAGCATTCTGCAAAACGAGGCCAGCCTGAACGAAATCGTCCAGTTGGTGGGCAAGGACGCGCTGTCTCCCGCCGACCAGCTGACGCTGGAGACGGCCCGGATGATCCGGGAGGACTTTTTGCAGCAAAACGCGTTTACCGATATCGACGGCTATTCCAGCTATGACCGGCAGAAGAAGCTTCTGGCGATTATCCTGCGGTACGACCTTTTGTGCCGGGACGCCATTGCCAAGGGTGCGGACGCAGCCAAGCTGTTCGCTATCCCCAGCCGCGAGATGATTGGCCGGGCCAAGAGCGTACCTGCGGAGGAATACGAGGCGGCATACGCCGAGATCGACGCGAATATGGCGAAGGAAATTGCGGCAGTGACCGCTCAGGGAGGTGAGGACTGATGATTAAGGAATACCGTACCGTAGAACAGATCGTCAGCCCTCTGATGATGGTTCGGCAGGTAGAGGGCGTCACCTATGATGAGCTGGTGGAAGTAGAGCTGCACGACGGCTCCGTCCGTCAGGGCAAGGTGCTGGAGGTCAACGGCGACACCGCCGTGGTTCAGCTGTTCGACTCTGCCGCAGGCATCAATCTGGCCCAGTCCAAGGTTCGCTTTTTGGGCCATCCGCTCCAGCTGGGCGTGTCCGGCGATATGCTGGGCCGCGTGTTTAACGGCATGGGTGAGCCGATTGACGGCGGCCCCGCCATTTTAGCGGAGGAGTATCGAGACATTAACGGCCTGCCTATGAACCCCGCCGCCCGCGACTACCCCAACGAATTTATCCAGACCGGCGTTTCCACCATCGACGGACTGAACACGCTGGTTCGCGGGCAGAAGCTGCCTATTTTCTCCGGCTCCGGCCTGCCCCACGCGAACCTCGCCGCTCAGATTGCTCGTCAGGCCAAGGTGCGCGGCGATCAGGCGTCTAACTTTGCCGTGGTGTTTGCCGCCATCGGTATTACCTTTGAGGAATCGGAGTTCTTTGTCAGCGAGTTTAAGCGCACCGGGGCCATCGACCGGACGGTTCTTTTCTCGAACCTTGCCAACGACCCTGCCGTTGAGCGCATCAGCACGCCCCGTATGGCGCTGACCGCCGCGGAATATCTGGCCTTTGAAAAGGATATGCACGTTCTGGTCATCATGACCGATATCACCAACTATGCCGAGGCATTGCGCGAAGTCTCCGCCGCCAAGAAGGAAGTCCCCGGCCGCCGCGGATTCCCCGGCTATCTGTACACCGACCTTGCCACCATGTACGAGCGGGCCGGCCGCCAGCTGGGTAAGAAGGGTTCCATCACTCTGATTCCCATTTTGACCATGCCGGAAGACGACAAGACCCACCCCATCCCCGACCTGACGGGCTATATCACAGAGGGTCAGATCATCTTGTCCCGTGAGCTGTATCGCAAGAATATTCATCCTCCCGTGGACGTGCTTCCGTCCCTGTCCCGCTTGAAGGATAAGGGCATCGGCGAGGGCAAAACCCGGGAAGACCACGCCAGCACCATGAACCAGCTCTTTGCCGCCTATTCCACCGGTAAGGACAACAAGGAGCTGATGAGCATTCTGGGCGAGGCTGCCCTGACGCCCACGGATTTGCTGTACGCAAAATTTGCGGATGAATTTGAAAAGCGGTACGTCAACCAGGGTTATGAGGAAAACCGATCCATTGAGGAGACTTTGGATTTGGGCTGGGAGCTTTTGAGCATTCTGCCCAAGAGTGAGTTGAAGCGAATCAAGCCGGAGCTGATCGAAAAATACTGGCCCAAGAAAGACGAACAGTAAGGAGGGGGAAGCATGCCCAAACTCAATGTGAACCCCACCCGCATGGAGCTGACCCGGCTGAAGGGAAAGCTCCGCACCGCCCAGCGGGGCCACAAGCTGCTCAAAGACAAGCGGGACGAGTTGATGAAGCAGTTTCTGGAAACCGTCCGAGAGGTGCGCAGCCTCCGGGCAGAGGTGGAAGAGGAGCTGATGACCGTCCACGGCTCGTTCACTGTGGCCTCGGCCTTGATGAGTTCGGAGGCTATGGAGCAGGCGCTGCTGTATCCAAAGCAGAGCGTGGAACTGACCATGGGTTTTCAAAACATCATGTCTGTCAACGTCCCGGTCTATGATTTCAAGACCAAGACCCAGTCGGACAGCGATATTTATCCTTATGGCTTCGCCGGGACCTCCGGCGAGCTGGATACGGCGGTGGATGCGCTGGGCAAGGTGTTTCGCAAGATGCTGAAGCTGGCGCAGATCGAAAAGTCCGCCCAGTTGATGGCGGAGGAGATCGAAAAGACCCGCCGGCGAGTCAACGCGCTGGAATATGTGGTTATCCCCGACACGCAGGAGGCCATCCGGTATATCAACATGAAGCTGGACGAAAACGACCGCGCCACCACGATCCGACTGATGAAGGTGAAGGATATGATCCTGAAAGAGGCCATCGAAGAACAGCGGGAGCGGGATGCCAAAGCGGTCAAGGCGTTTGCCCGGCAGTCCGGCGGGGCGCAGGGTGTGTAAGATTTAAAATTTGGACCTGTGCTTCAAAGGAAAAGCGGAATGTTTCGATTGAACGCCTTCGCATTGTCCGTATGAAGCACCTAATAGAGTGTTCAGAAAAAAGAGCGGCTGATTGCCGCTCTTTTTTTGCATAATCTGATTTGGACGGCAAACACTACCTCCACACAGAATTTACAACAGGAGGTCGTGTTCCCTTGAAAATGACAAATAAGCAAGCCCGCGTACCGGCGTTGCTGCTGGCATTGCTGCTGACGATGACCGTCCCCGCTCAGGCACTGTTCGGCAAGAAGAGCGAAGAGTCGGCCACTCCGGCACAGGGCGCTCCCATCGCAAAAGAACTTAGCATCAAAACCTATCGCAACATTCCCTACCGCGCACAGTTTTTGGCCACAGATACCGAGGGCGATGAAATGACGTTTACCGTGGCGACTGCGCCGAAAAAGGGCGTTGTGGCGGTATCGGGCAACACCTTCACCTATACCCCCGCAGAAGGTAAAAGTGGGAAGGACAGCTTCACCTATGTGGCGACGGACGCCGGTGGGAACGTCTCTGCTCCCGCCACCGTCACTGTGACGGTGGAGAAGACAAAGTCCGGCGTGGAGTATCAGGACACCGGTGACAGCAACGCCGCAGCTGCGGCTCAGTATCTGGCGGAAACCGGCGTGTTTACCGGTGCCTGCATGGGCGGAAAATATTATTTTGAGCCGAATCGCAGTGTGTCCCGGGCGGAATTTCTGGCCATGACCATGGAGCTTGCGGACCTGCCGGCGGACACTGTGACTATGACCGGCTTCTCTGACGACGATGCCATCCCCACTTGGGCAAAAGCCTATGCCGCCGCAGGTCTTTCCAACGGTATTGTGCAGGGCGTTTCCACCGAGGCAGGGGCGGCATTTTGCAGCGATGACCCCGTGACGTTCAACGAGGCCGCATCCATTCTGGACCGGGTCTTGACCGTGGGCGACGTGGATCTTGCCACATGGTACGCGGATCGTGAAACAGTTCCCTCTTGGGCCGCGCAGGCCGTTGGAAACATGGAGGCTGTCAGCGTGATGGCGGCGGGCAGCTTTGGAAGCGACACCCTTGCCCAGCCTGTGACCCGGGCGGACGCGGCACAGATGCTCTGTGCGGCGGGTACGCTGCTGGCAGGTGAGGAGACTGGATTCCTCGACTGGATGAAGTAAAAAGCGTCCGGGCCGAACCCGGCCAGAACCGGGTAAAGTGTTCGCAGAAAGATCGTGCGCCAATTTCGGCGTTTGCGTAATATCCAGCGATTCAACTCAAGAAATTGTACAGGAATCTGCCGAAAAGAGCTTCCGGCAGGTTCCTGTGCTTGTATTCGCGGAATATTTGTGCTAAACTGATACGGATTGAAATAGCTATTGGATAGCCCGCCTAAGGCTGGGCCGTCCCGCTGCTGTGGGGCGTTTTTTAAGGCCGCCGGCGGCGGCGGAAGGGAGAACCATGAAGATCGTGGTATTGGCCGGGGGCTTGTCAACGGAGCGAGAGGTTTCGCTGGCGACAGGGACGGCTGTGTGTAAAGCTTTGCGGAAAAAAGGCCATCGGGCTGTTCTGGTGGACCTGTTTTTGGGGATGGAAGAGTATGACGGTCCGCTGGAGGCGCTGTTCGATGCGCCGGACGGCCGGTGTGGAAATGCCGCCATCCAAACCAGTGAACCGGATCGGGAAGCGGTGCGCCGGAGCCGGAAGGACCGGGGCCCCAGTCTCATTGGAAAAGACGTATTGAATGTTTGTGCATTGGCAGATATCGTGTTTGTGGGACTCCACGGCGAAAGCGGGGAGGACGGGCGCATTCAGGCCACGTTTGACCTGATGGGAATCCCCTATACCGGCTCCGGCCACCTGTCCTCGGCCATGGCGATGGATAAGGTGGTTACGAAGCGAATGATGGATGCTGCCGGAATCCGCACGCCCAAGTGGCGTTTGGCGGAGTACGGCGAGGCGGATATCGCCGCGCTGGCGGCAGAACTGCCCGTGCCCTGCGTGGTGAAAACGCCGGGCGGCGGATCGTCGCTGGGTGTTTATCTACCGGAGACAAAGACAGAGCTGGAAGATGCGCTGCGGGATTTGCTGCGCTTTGGCAGTCAGGTCATCGTGGAAGAACGGATCAAGGGCCGGGACTTTTTCACCGCGGTGCTGGGAGATCGGTGGCTGCCGCCGGTGGAGGTGATCTCCGCCACGGGTAAGTTTGACTATACCGCGAAATATCAGTCCGGTGCGGCACTGGAGCTGTGTCCTTCCGATCTTACGGAGGATCAGCAGCGAGAGATGGGAGAAATGGCGCTGAATCTTCATCGTCTGCTGGGCCTGTCCGTTTATTCCCGGGCCGATTTTGTGCTGGATTCAAACGGTGTGCCTTGGTGCTTAGAGACGAACTCTCTGCCGGGACTGACCTCCGGCAGCCTGATGCCCAAGGAGGCTGCCGCCGTGGGACTTACTTATGAGGACCTTTGCGAAGAGATTGTTCAGCTTTCTTTAAGGAGGAAAAACTAATATGCTGCCAATGACTGTCAAAGAGATCGAGACCGCTGTCGGCGGAGTTTGGTGGAATCCGACGGAGAACGCACCCACCGTTTCCGCTGTGTGTACCGACAGCCGAAACCTGACTCCCGGCTGCCTGTTTGTCCCTTGGAAGGGTGAAAATTTTGACGGACATGATTTCATCGAAAAGGCGCTGGAATCCGGCGCGGCAGGGACGCTTTGCGCCCGTCTGCCCGCCGATATCCGACCCGATAAGTTTTACATCAAGGTGGACGACACCCGCTTGGCGCTGAAGGCATTGGCCTTCGCCTATCGGGATCGGTTTTCAATTCCCTTTATTCAGATCACCGGTTCTGTGGGCAAGACCACCACAAAGGAAATGATCGCCACCGTCCTCTCGGCGGGGCTGAACGTTTTGAAA
>JABNAD010000692.1_pt1 | contig 16991 bp, 14 predicted proteins | sample 7240381 | NCBI WGS metagenome assembly JABNAD01 (sample SAMN11332834, study PRJNA596920) | anaerobic digester metagenome | biome: digested sludge; isolation source: digested sewage sludge-derived enrichment culture grown on H2/CO2 | place: Germany: Goettingen
ATTTCGATCCGTTTTATTGTGATTAAACCAGTCCGAAATAATGCGAAAATTTACAGTCTGTCGCGGGAACGATTAACGGACTTGACTCATAGGCTTCCACTTCATGAAATGCCGATAGTCACTGACCTGTTTGCTCATTCTGAATCCGATTCGAATTTCTTCGTCTTCGCCATCCCTCGGGAAGTTTAGCCTTATTCTTTTTCTCTCTTCCGATGTTTTTTTTCATCTTCCTTCATAAATTGTGTCTTTTCTTCATTATTAATTAACCTGCCATTCTCTGTCATGTTCTCCCGTGATTTTTTCAGTGACAGGTTCTTTTGTTGACGATAAAAGGAACGGACAAAAAGTTCCACTAATTTTTTTGGATTCCTCCTCTTTTTTTGATGCTGTTTTTCGTATAGTAAATTATAAGGGAGGTTTTTTTTAACTTGTATTCGGAATCAGGAGTTACTTCTGGCTCGATTCCCAACACCGATATATCGGTGTTGGAGCTTACTCTAACTAGTAATTTTCAGAAAGAAAGGAGAAACATGGACTTTGAAGACTTTATAAAGACGTTCTCGGCTTGTTCAATTGTTAAGGTTAGTCGGTCTGCCGAACATATCTACTATCAGATTATCTGGTCTGAATCCAACCGCATAAAAATGGTTGGGTACATCGATGCCGAGCTTCCCCCGCTCGTTGCGATTATAGGAGAAATTGAATCCTACTGCAAAGCCACTCCGCATAATGATCTGGATCTTGGAAATCCTGTAGTGAGACAAACTATCGGACGCATGGTTGCCTGTTCCCTTGAACCGTTTGGTTACACTGCTTATAAAAAAGGTAATATGCCCAACAAAAAATCGAAATTTTTTAAAAGTGCAAGTCATTATCGTTATACGGGAGGTGAATCACATAAAATAGTCAGATCGATTGAGCCCGTGTGACTCATATCCCGTTGATTAAAACAAATGCCTTAAACAAGACCACCTGGATCTGAAGGAGTCTGATTCTTATTGCCCTACAGTTTTGGCCCTGTCTCTTCCTGACTACTGGAAGAAACAACAAAGTTTGGAGCATTCTTCCCTTTTTGGAGCATTCTTCCCTTCAGGATCCAGGTCCCTTGAAACAGTTTGACAGCTTGTTCATTTTCTCTAAAGATAGACAGTTCCGGTTAAATATAGGTCCGATCACACTATGTGTTTTTTAGGAAACATTTTTCTTTAAATTCAACATTTGCAAGCTGTTTCATTCTCTCCCCTAGTGTTTTTTGACATGACACTGTTTTAAATGCAACTTTCCCATCCTTCTTTGTTCGGACACTGCCTTTCCTGGCCGACAAAATTGCCCTTGCAATCGGATTTTTTGCCAAAATTCCGGTACAAAGCCATATCATGATCATCACTCAAGGTATTCATTCGTTCCTATCAGTCTGTCTCCATAAAACCGCCCCTTAAAAATATTTTAATGACTCTTAGTTGTACGTATTTCGCTTTTTGGTCATTTAAACGACAGCAACAAATATATTCATGAATACTGACCTGTTTTTTGTTTCTGTTCTAAATTAAAGGAACTTTTGTCCTGTTAGTTAGTCGTCTTTTCTTTTCATTTGTTAACTGGACGAGAAATGCTTCATAAATCACTGTCATTAACTGAATTTATAAAAAAATCACTTTCGCCCTGTTTTCCAGTTCTGACACCGCTTCGTCTTTTTGAGCCTTCGCCACTTACCGGGAAATTGCCACAGATTTTTTCTGACACCGTATAGAATGCTGTGTTTTTTTTGCAAAAAATTATTTAACTGTATATTAGTCGTAAAAATTTTTGGTAAAGTTTACTGTGCGACTGACCGACCGACTGAACGTGCGTTTTGAAGTTCGGTGTCCATTTAAAACACCTCATCACCTGATGGCGTTGTCCACAAGGCACTCCAACAGGCTTGCGAAATTAATTATATCAACGCCAACCCTTCGAATGCCTGCAAACTCCCAAGAGTAAAAAAAACTACAATCAAACCTTTGAGTGAGGCCGAAATATCTGCTTTTATAAGCGCAATAAAAGGACATCAATTTGAAACCCTATACCTCGTAACCTTATTCACTGGGATGCGACAAGGTGAAATCCTAGGTCTTACATGGGACACTGTCGATCTCCAAAATGGAACAATTTTAATTTGTCATCAGCTACAGCGGATTGACGGAATTTACGAGTTTGTTTCATTAAAAAACGATAAGACTCGCACCCTTACCTTACCGCCATACTTAATTAAATTACTACACGAACATAGAGCGACACAAAACCAATGGCGTCTTATGGCGGGGACTGCATGGATAACTAACAATCTTGTCTTTACCAATCAACTTGGCGGAAATTTAGCCCATGTTACCGTATCCACGAACTATAAAAAAATTGTTAAAAGCCTCAACCTTCCTAATGCACGCTTTCACGATCTTCGACACTCTTATGCTGTCGCTGCTCTACAATCAGGTGACGATATTAAAACCGTCCAGGAAAATCTCGGTCATCATACAGCAGCTTTCACAATGGATGTTTATGGGCATGTATCTGAACGAATGAAACAAGAAAGTGCAAACCGGATGGAGAACTTTATTAAAACTGTTAACAATATCCCGCAAGGGTCAAGGTAAGGGTCAAACCCATTTTTCTGCATAAAAAAACAGCCACAAACGGCTGTATTATTCGATTTCTTTATTAATTTCAAATGGCGGAGAGAGAGGGATTCGAACCCTCGGTACGCTTTCACGTACACACGCTTTCCAGGCGTGCTCCTTCGACCACTCAGACATCTCTCCTCAGGTAGAACAAAAAAATTATTCAATTTTTTCATGCTTGTTGATTATACGGTAATTGACCCTAAAAGTCAATCTTTTCTTTGTAAAACCCCTTTTTTTCTAAACCAACCGCTTCATTGCGCCAATTATTTTATAAACGGCGGTTACCTACTGGCACCCGCCGTTTTTAACTTGTCTATTTGCTGGTTCAGCACAATCTGTTTTGTTTATCGTTTATAACGCTTTGCCACCAGAATCCCCAACAGCAGCACCAGACAAGAGCCTCCTAAAAGCATCAGGGATGGGAGATCCATCGTGCTTGCCGTGGTATCACTGGGCCTGGTGCGCTCCTCTGGCTGATTTGTTGCCTTTTCTGACTCGGTTTGCCCATTCCCGGTCTGATTTTCACCAGCAGCCAAATCACTCTCTGCCGTCGATTGCGTATTGGTTGCTGCCGTGGTCGTGTCCGCATCAAGTCGGCTTGGCGGTTGCCCTTTGGCGGACTGCGGAGCCGTTGCTGACTGCGCACTCGTAGCATCGGCATTGGCCGTTTGATCGGTCCCTTGCATAGTCGGTGCTGTCATTTCCCTGTCCATACCACCACCCATACCGCTGCCCATGGCCGCAATGTCAAGACTGCTGGCATCGAGCAGCACCGTTGGCTGAGCTGCCTGCTCCTCGGTAGTGGCTGGAATGGTTCCCTCCAGCTGACCGCTGATACTTTCGGCCCGGAGGGTACAAAATTGCTCAAGTACAGCAACCCCGGCCTGATACTCTTCATAAGTGCAGAAGGCCGTCGGATCGTCTTTTACATAATCCGATATCAGGGCAGTGGCCTGATCGATGGTCTCGGTACATTGACCACTTTCAAAATAGCCGGAAATAAATTCCTGAAAATACTGATGATATTGTTCTAAATACGCTTCATTGGAAAGCAAGACACCCAGTAGCGGCCGCTCGTCCATGGTGGTTCCCGATACCGGGGTATCAATGGGATAGTTCACCAGGGTTGTTGCTTCATCGGTGCTGGTAGCCGTTGTTGTTGTCCCGCCACCCATGCCGCCACCACTGAAATTGCTAAAAGCCAGATTATAATCCCAGGCAATCATTGATAATTGGCCCTGATCTTCCCGTAAATAATAGTTATGTTTCATGCTGCCAGTGTAGCTGTCAAAATTGTCGACGAAATTATGCACCACAAAATATTTAAGTACCGCTTCCACATCCACCACCGTTTCCAGATTTTCCCCGGCATTAAGCTGTTTAATGGAATCTATCAGTCGTTCTTTATCGCTGGTGGTGACATCAAAAACGGCCCCTTCCCAGATATTTTCGTAGCTGGAGAGTTCATCATCGGAATAGATTAGTGCCACATCATTTCCCGAGTTACCGCCCATTCCCATTTGGCCGATGTCCGGAAACTGACCAGCATTGGCGGCCGTTTGATCGGGCTGACCGGTCGTCTCGCTGTTCATTTCCGGAGGTGTACCCATGTTTTGTGGTTGAAACCCATCAGCAGTTTGGGGAGCACCATTTTGGTCGGTCGTTGTCTGACTGTCAGCGGTTCCCTGCGGCCGTTCCGGCATCTGGCTCATATCGGGCTTTTCACCATCGCCCATTTCTTTGTCACCCCCAATTTGCATGCTGTCGGGTTTGTAGATATTGCCAACATCCGAGCCGTAATTGCGCTGGGCAAAGGCTTCTTCCACCCCTTCCACGGCCAGGTAGAGACCAAAATATTCACCATTTACCGACACTTTTGCAAAGCTCGCTAGCGGTGCCGCTACTCCCATATAAGCCATCATGTCATAACTGAGGTATTCTTTTAAATAGGTATTGTCCGAAATGATATTGTTTAAATTGAGCTTATCCAAACCATGATAGGTTAAACCGTCACTGTATTTGTCAAAGTCAATCTTGAAGCTATAGCGCTCCGAATCCGACGAGACCACGCTGGTAAGCGATGAATTGCCCTTGGGCCGAATCGCCACATTGTCAAGGGTTTCGCCATCAACGGTAATGGTACAAAGCTGATATTCTTCATCGGCGGCATTCTCCTGCAGATTGTTCCAATCCGATTCAGCAATCTCAATGTCGATGGTATGAACCATGCTGTCGTCAAATAATGTCGTTGCATAACTCAAGTCCGTACTGCCACTGACGGTGATCCCCAGGCTTTCGCCAAAATAGGCGAAAACCAGTCCGAACATCAGGGTGATGATGCCAATGATGATGCAAATCCGTTCAATATTTTTGTGATCGGCCAATCGGGTCACCTCGCTTAATTCATAAATTCGCCATTATAGCTGACCAGGACGGCATGATTAACATTTTTCAACTCAACCACCTGGTTAATAAAGTCGGTGTTATCATTTTTGAGTCGCACCTCGATGTTCAGTTCGATACCCTCCCGGGAAACTGTTTTATTTTTGATAATGCTTTTGGTAACACTGGCATCGATGAATTTTTTCACTTCTGCTTCAGCTTCCCGATCGCTACAGTTAACCACGATAATATAGGGCATCTCATTGGGTTTGCGGTTGACAAACACCAGCAAAATGATCCCGATCAACACTGAACCGAGAATCGCCAGGGGAATCATCCCGGCCGAGAGGACAATCCCGGCAGCAATCGACCAGAAAACAAAGGCGATGTCCAAGGGTTCTTTGACCGCCGTTCTAAACCGGACAATCGAAAGCGCCCCGACCATCCCCAAGGACAGTACCACATTGCTGGTAATCGCCAGCATCACAAAGGTGGTGATCATACAAAGGGCAATTAAGGTAACTCCAAAGCCGGATGAATACATCACCCCCTTATAGGTTTTTTTATGAACCAGATGGACAAATACGCCAATCCCAAAGGCCAGAATCATGGCCATGGCGATATCGATCATCGATACCGATGTGACATTGTCCAGAAAATTTGACTTAAAAATATCGTTAAAACTCATTTAGATCTCCTTGTTGATTTGCGTAATTGAATTTGTTAAACAAAAAATCAGCTGTAAATCCGACTGGCTGCATATTTTGAAAAAGCCGTTTGTCTTCGGCCATCCAGCTGGATGAGATCGGCAATCACGGCTGGGATGAAGTTATCATACTTCACTTCCAGCAGCAGCTGCTGATCCCCGGCACAAATGGTGGGTAAGTCGGGATTAAACAGATCCGTGCTGAAAAGACCGGTGCGGATGTCCCGGTCAATCGTAACCCGGACGTTTCCGGGTCGATAAACAAAGGCCTCCCGTTTATAGTCGACAATGGTTTTGGGCCTTAGCTGGCCCGACTTCATTTTAGAATAGAGCTCCACCACCAGGGGTTCTGAACTTGTAGCCATCCAGTCGGTATCATGGGCCAGAAGCGCTTCAACCTGCCCCTTTGTAATATTGGCCTTGATCTTGGCACACAGGCCATTGATTTTGCTCTTTTTTTCCAGATTGATAAAGGCAAAGTCTTTGTTGTAACAGCGGATTCTAAATTTTTCCCGATGGTTGATCCCACTGATCTTTTCCTGCAATGCCACGTCCCGATAATTATCAAAATACAAACTGCGAATATGATATTCGCCTGCTTCATCGGTATTGACGTCGGGTTGCATCACGGCTTTTAGCTGCCTGCGCAGAACCAGGTAATCCAGATAATTAATATAATGTTTGTGTTCATGCCGAAATTGCATGTCGTACCTCCTTTTGTGATTTAACACGTTCTTAACAAAACCTATGATAGTGAGGCTAGCTTGAATAAAGATTGAAGCAAGAATCTCTTAAGCTGGAGTTCAAGCTTCATTCAATTAAAGATGCTATAATAAAAAATAGCGATTGGGACGAGGAGGTGTTTTTAGCATGCGGTTATTACTGGTGGAAGATGAATGGGGATTGGTCGAAGCCCTGAAAGCAATTTTTACCAAAGAAAATTATGGCGTGGATATTTGCATGGATGGCGAAAGTGGTCTGGATAATGCCCTCACCGGGATTTATGATCTGATTATTCTGGATATTATGCTGCCCCGTAAAGACGGCCTGGCGGTTTTACAGGAGCTGCGCAAGGCTAAAATTGAAACTCCGGTGCTGATGCTGACGGCCCGAGCCGAGCTGAACGATAAAATTGCCGGATTGGATCGGGGGGCGGATGACTATCTCACCAAGCCTTTTCAAACCGGGGAACTGCTGGCCCGAATCCGGGCGGTGACCCGACGCAAAGGTGAGGTGGTGACGAATGATCCGGGCTGGGGCGATCTGACCTTACGACAAAAAACCCGGGAGCTTTGCTGTGGCAATACGACGGTAAAACTGGGTTTGAAGGAATTTTTGCTGTTGGAAACCCTGATGATCCATTCCCGCCAGATCATTTCCAAGGAACAGTTGATTGAGAAGGTTTGGGGCTTTGACAGCGAAGCTGAGTATAATAATGTGGAGGTCTATATTTCGTTTCTGCGAAAAAAGATCAGTTTTGTGGGATCTCAGGTCCAGATTAAGGTTAACCGGGGGATCGGTTATTATCTGGAGTTGTCGGCACAAGGGTAAGCACGATGATAAAAAAACTGAAACGCCGCTTTGTGGCAACGATTATGATTATCCTATCGCTGGTTTTTGCCCTGATTCTTGGTTCCATCAACTATTTCAACTACCAGTCCAGTGAACGTCAGAGTATTTCTCTGTTATCAGTGCTGGCCGACAATGATGGGGTGATTCCTCCGGCTACTCCGGGAACTCCAGGGGCGGCTAATCCCCTGCCACCAGATATTTTTGAGCGGGAAAAAACCTACTCGGTTAAGGTTAATGCAGCGACTAACCTCTTCACCATCAATGGCAGCAGCGATACCAGCCAGGTATCTCAGGAGGTTCTGGATCTGGCAAATCAGATGCTCGCAAAAAACAAAGTTTCCGGCGCCCTTAACGGTTACCGCTATCTGGTTGTTGACAAACCCTATGGACAACTGCTGGTTTTTGTCGATCAACGGATTTCCAATGCGATGGCAGACCGGCTGCTAACCACCTCCCTGATCATTGGCAGTATCACCCTGCTGTTGCTCTTCTTTGTCTCGCTTTTTCTGGCCAACCTGATGGTTAAACCCGTGGCCGACGCCTTTGAAAAACAGAAGCGGTTTATTTCGGATGCCAGTCATGAACTCAAAACACCCCTCTCCGTTATCAGCGTCAACGCCGATGTTTTAGCCGGAGACATCGGAACAAATCGACATCTTGGCTATATCCAATCTGAAACCGACCGGATGAATACCCTGGTCAATGACCTGCTCACACTGGCCCGGCTGGACGCCGACAAAACGCACGGGGTTACCTCAACCTTTGATTTGAGCCAAGCCATAAAAAGCATTGCCTTAAGTTTCGAGAGCATTGCCTTTGAGGCGCATAAAAACTATGCCCTCGAAATTGAGGACGGGATCACCTATCAGGGTGATGCCAATCAGATCAAGCAGGTTGCCGCCATCCTGATTGACAATGCCATTAAACATACCAATGATGATGGGCAAATTGAGCTCACTCTTAAGCGCATTGGTGATAAAATCCATCTTGAGGTATTTAATACCGGTGCCGGAATTCCTTACGATCAGCGGGATAAGATTTTTGAGCGCTTCTACCGCTACGATGAATCCCGTTCCAAGGCTACCGGCGGCTATGGCCTGGGGCTGGCCATTGCCAAAGCGATTGTTTGCGAGCATCAGGGCAAAATTAAAGTAAGCAGCGAGGTCGGTCATTGGGCCCGGTTTAGTGTGATCCTCTAAACTGCTGCAGCCCCAAAAACAGCACCTGAAAAAAGCCATCCGGATCTTTTGGTCCAGATGGCTTGCTGCGGTTCTGTTGACATGCTACTAGCTGGGAAGATTTCTGATCATGTTGATAAATTCACGTTTAATTTCCGGATCAAAATGCCCTTCCAATTGCTCCAGCTGGTTCAGGGGATTTTGCTCTGCTCCCAGGGCCTCACCCGCCTGGGCCGAGGTCAGGCGATCATAATAACTGGCCACGGCAACAACCCGTGCAATAAAAGGAATTTCTTCACCCTTTAAACCCTTGGGATAGCCAGACCCATCCCATCGTTCGTGATGATGCAGTACCGCATCGGCCAGGGACATGGTATCATCAAAGGCATTGAGAATCCGATACCCCATAATTGGATGTTTCCTGATCTCAGTCCTTTCTGCCTCAGTAAGTTCACTGCCTTCTTGCAGACAATCTTTGTGTAAAACAATCTTGCCGATATCATGAAAATAACCGGCCAGTTTCAGCCGTCTGATTTTAACATGGGGCAGTTCCATTGACACTCCCAGATCATGACACCATTGACTGACCCGCTGGGCATGTTCCTCTTCCTGGGGACAATCACTTTGCAGGCTGGTGACGATGGAATCCAGGGTTGAGCTCTTAAAATCATCCCGTTCCAGCACCTTGATGGCATACATTCGTTCTTCAGCGAATTCCAGGCATTCCATAATACTCTGGTTCATCGCAGTTTTAGCCGCACAACCCAACGAAATATTTCCCCGGATGAGCTTGACGCCATCCTGGGCAAACTCGGTTTTAATCCGCTTTTTAATCTGTTTTGCCTGTTCAATGGTGGTTTTTGGCAGCAGGATCACAAATTCATCGCCGCCCCAGCGGGCAATGATGTCATCAGACCGGCAGACTCGGCGCATCACATCGGCTATTTTCTTCAGAAAAACGTCCCCGTGGGCATGGCCGAAAATATCATTGGTCAGTTTTAAGCCGTTGACATCCCCCATGATAATCGAAATCGGCAGATTTCTTTCGGTATCCAGCCGCAATAACTCTTCTTCCAGAAAACGACGGTTATAAAGCCCGGTCAGGGCATCGTGAAAGCTCAGATATTCAATCTCTTTACGTTGCTCCTTTTTCTCGGAAACGTCCCGAAAAACAAGCACAATCCCCACCGTTTCACCCTTTTCATTTTTAATCGGCGCCGCACTGTCCTCCAGGTGAAAGACCGATCCATCCTTGGCTGTTAAAACGGCATGATTTTTAAGTTCCTGGGTCTGATCCGTCGCCATCGCTGCAACGATGGGATCTGCAATTTCCTGGCGACTGTCTTCATGGGATAAAACAAAAACCTCCCGATAATGCCGCCCTTTTGCCTCTTCATTGGTCCAACCGGTCAGTTGCTGGGCCACCTTATTGAGCATTTCGATCTTGCCCTGGGGATCCACCACCATGACCCCATCGCCTATGGAAATCAGGGTCTGGAAGTATTTACTGCGTTCGGCAAACAGTTTATTCTGGATATTTCGCCGCTCCACATTCGTTAAGACCCCGTTCATTAATACGGTTATTTCATACACATCATTATCGCCATATACGTCAACTTTACCGGCGAAGCCCACCACCGCTGTGATTTTTTCATCAATAAAAATGGGAACGGCGATAAAATTGCCGGTAATCGTCGATCCCCCCGGAAGTCCGCATTCTGATGCTAATTTGTCGACTTGGTTATTTAAGATGACCGGCTTGCGCTGACGTACCGCATCTCCCCACAGCCCGACTTCCTCCAGTTGGTAGCTCTGCTTAAGGCGCATCATATCCGCCCCTTTAATCAAACCTTTAGACCAGGCTTTGAGGGTAAATTGCCGTTTCTTTTCATCATAAAAACAGATAAAACCGCTATTGCTATCGGTCAGTTTCAGGACTTCATGCAAGACATAGTCCAGCTGCTTCTGATCATTCCTGAACTTCTTGCTTAAAACATTCACCAGAATCTTGTTTCGAAAGAGCACCCGCTCCTGTTTTTTTATCAATTTTTCTTCATCGGTGATTTCTCGAATAAAAGCGCCGACCCCAATCCGGTCATTTTCTAATTCCACGGGAAATTTCTTGACTTTGAAAATACGGTTTTTGTGTTTTTCTTCATACTCAATTGTTTTTTTAGTTTCGATAACCTGCCGATCAGTCACAAGAATCGACGACTCAAAAGCTTCTGCCTCAAGGGACGGATCGATCTGGTTAATGCGCTCCGGCACCAACTTCAAAAAATGCGACTCGGCAGCCTTATTCAAAAAGACGTAGTTCAAATCCTCATCTTTCAAATAGATGGCTGTTTCATGACCATTCATGAATACATCACAGATGTTCTTAATGCTTTTTGTCTCCGCATTGTTGTCTGTCAATTTTTTTTTTGTTTGAACGAATAATAGCAATAGAATTCCGACTGCAATCACAAGTCCAACAATCAATAGACTATCTGCCGCTGCTGGTTCCATCCTTTTATCTCCTCATCCAACCTTTTCCACTCATGTTAGACTCTTATATAAAGCATCAAAATCTCATTTTTTCACTTGTAAAGGTTTTCTTTTTACTATTGATTTCATTATTATATAACAAAATTAAATTAATTCCTATTTTTTTATCAAAAAAAACACTATTTTTATTTAATCTTGTTATTAACCACAATATTCCAAATTCAATTCAATCAAATACTCATGGGGTTTATTCAATTGTTTCCAGAATTTCCTCAGTTTTTCTTCTCGTTTTAGGACGATGATCCCGGTTTTTATACCCAAAGGCAATCATGCAGGATAATCCAAAGTGGACGGGATCGAGAATCCCCTCCTGCACCAGCACGACTTCGACCTTTGCGGTATTAAATCCTTCCATCGGGGTGGAATCTACGCCCAGCATGGCGGCAGCCGTCAGCATATTGGCCAGTGGAATATAGGTTTGCTTGCAGGCCCAGTCAAAAAAAGCCCGATCGTTTCCGGCGATTTTCAGATCATCCTCCTGAAAGCTCTTCAGTTTATTTTTACGGGCGGCTCGCAAGTCGTCAGTGAAATGCTGGATATCGTTCATAATGTACTCCACATAGTCAGAATCCGGCTTTAGATCAACCGGTTTTCTGGCCAGAATCAGGACAAAGTGGCTGGCGCCATCGAGACTGACTTCTGCGCCCCAGGCGAAGGGTTTAATTTTTTCGCGAAGCTCCCGGTTATTGAGCAGCACAAATTTCCAGGGTTCCAGCCCCATCGAACTGGGTGACAGCCGGGCCGCCTCCATGATCACAGCAAAATCTTCATCGCTGACCTTTTTATTGGCATCATAGCCTTTGCAGGTATAGCGATTGTTAAATATATTCAGAATCAGGTTTCGAGTTTCTTCTTTTTTCATCTTGATGGCCTCCCATATTTTTTATTATCTTTTAGTATATTCCCTTTGAAAAATCACTCAAACATGACATGTTATTATTTTTTTCTTTTCGTCCTTATTTATCCCCACCAGATCATTGTTTATTTTTACTTGATCCGGGTAAACTAATTGGAGAACACCGAATTATTTGAATCGAATTTGAAAGAAGGGGATCTGCATGAATGTAATTGAAATCAATCAACTGACAAAATATTATGGAAAACATCGAGGCATTGAAAACGTATCCTTTTCTGTGGAAGAAGGCGAGATCTTTGGTTTTATCGGTCCCAATGGCGCCGGTAAATCCACCACCATCCGGGCTCTGTTGTCGCTGATCCATCCCACCAGTGGCTCAGCCACCATTTTTGGGAAAGACTGCATTAAATACGGCAGCGAAATTCGCCGGGATATTGGCTACCTGCCTTCGGAAGTGTTTTATTATGAGCATATGAAGGTCAAAGAAGTTCTCAACTATTCAGCCAGCTTCTATGATCATGTCGACACCAGCCGGATTGAGACCCTGGCGGAGGTTATGGATCTTGATTTAAACAAGCGCATCGACGACCTGTCCTATGGGAACAAAAAGAAAGTCGGGATTATCCAGGGTCTGCTCCATGAACCCAAGCTGATTATTCTGGACGAACCTACTGGGGGGTTGGATCCCTTGATGCAGCAGAAGTTTTTTGATCTGATCCGGGCGGAAAACCAAAGAGGCACTACGGTGTTGTTCTCGTCCCATATTCTTTCTGAGGTTCAAAAATTGTGTGGTCGGGTTGCCATCATTAAAGACGGTACCATTGTGCGGGTGGAAAATATCCGGGATATGCAAAAGCACAATTATAAAAAATTTACCCTCGACTATCGGGGTGTTATCGATGTGCATCACTTCAACCTGGAAGGCGTCACCAATCTTACGGTTGATGAAAACACCCTGCATTTTTTATTTAAAGGTGACATCAATCGCATGGTTGAACGCCTGCAAGGCCAGCAACTTTTAAATCTGCTGGTTGAGGAACCCAGTCTTGAGGAGATTTTTATGCATTATTACCAGAAGGAGGAGTCACCATGAACATCCTGAAGCAGGAACTGCGGATGGGCCGCAAAACCCTGATCATCTGGTGTATCTCACTAATTGGGGTATTAAGCCTCTTTATGTTGCTCTATCCTTCCATCGACAGTCAACTGGAGGACTTCCAAAGGGTCTTTGAAAGCTTCCCGATTGAATTCCAACAGGCTTTCGGGGTGGCTGATCTGGAGCTTTCCAGCATTTTAAGCTTTTATCAATTTGCCCTGATGTACGTTTTGCTGGCTGGCGCCATTCAGGCCATGAATCTGGGCGTTTCGGTTATTTCTGCGGAAGTCCGGGAAAAAACCGGCGATTTTCTGTTTGTCAAACCGGTCACTCGCAATCGGGTCGTAGCTATGAAGATCCTGGCGGTGCTGGTTCAAATTCTGATTACCAATGCCGTTGTTTTTACAGCTTCCCTGCTCATGGTTACCCTACTCAGCAGCGAATCCTACAATGTCAAACTATTTTCCTTATTCACCCTGAGTTTGCTCTTTATCCAGATTTTCTTTGCCAGCCTGGGGTTGTTTGTGTCGGTTTTTTTGCGGCGAATCCGCACCGTTCTACCCATCAGTATGGGGGTTGTCTTTATTTTTTATATTATTCATCTGCTCAATGAAACCTTAAACGATGACAAACTGGGGCTGGTCTCCCCCTTTGATTATTTCAATTTGACTGAAATCTCCATGAATATGAATTACGATTCATTGTACCTGCTGTTATGGTTTGTTTTAGTCGGCCTCTTTACTTTTCTGACCTTCAAACTGTTTGCCCGAAAAGATCTGCCGTCGATCTAGCCTAAAAGGAGGCGTTATCCATGAATGTATTTAAAAAAGAAATGAAAGCCAATATTAAATCGCTGATCATCTGGTGTTGTGCCCAGGTTTTCATTATCTTTGCCGGAATGATGAAGTACCAGGGTTTTGCCGATTCCCAAGTGGACGTCAACGCCCTGTTTGCGGCCTTTCCCGAAGAAATCATGGTCGTTTTTGGGATCGGCTCGGTGGATATTACCAAAGTCGCCGGTTTTTATTCGGTGTTCTTTCTCTACTTTATGCTACTGGCCGCTGTTCATGCGGTAATGTTCGGGGCGGTGGCGGTGTCCAAGGAAGAACGGGATCACTGTGCTGATTTTGTCTATACCAAACCGGTTCGTCGGTTTCAGGTGATCTGGCCCAAGTTGTTGGCCGGGCTCATCAATATTCTAATTTTTAATATTGTTACTTTTTGTGCTTCCGTATTTTTCATTGCCCAGCACAACGATGGCAACGGCCTGATCGACAAAGTATCCCTGACAATGCTGGCACTCTTTATCCTGCAACTGTTCTTTTTGGCGCTGGGATCTATGTTTGGTGCCGTTTTAAAAAACACCAAGCGGGCGACTGCCGCTGCCTCCGGGCTGGTGATGGGGTTTTTCATCTTATCGGTGGCAGTGGATTTATATGACAAGCTGGACTTTCTTGCAATCTTCACTCCCTTTAAGTATTTTGAAGGCGCCACCCTGATGATTAATGATCAGCTATCCTTCAATTCTGCTGCCATTTTACTGGTTGTCTCGCTGGTCTTTTTCGTTTTGACCTTTGTGGCCTTTAACCGCCGGGATTTAAGTACCTAGGTTCTGGTGATCATTCCCAATACAACAAAAGCATCCAAACAGTTTGTCTGGATGCTTTTTATATGGCTTTACGTTGCTTAGTAACCGCTGACGGCTTCGCCTTTTAACATTTTAACGGCGGAGCTGGTGCCGATGCGGGCACAGCCTTCGTTGATAAAGGCGATCAGGTCATCGACGGATTTTACCCCGCCGGCAGCCTTCATTTTTACAGTCGGGCCGATATTGGCTTTAAATAAACGGATGTCTGCGATGGTTGCCCCGGCGGTCCCAAACCCGGTCGAGGTTTTGATGTAATCGGCTTTGGCATTGGTCACCAGCTCACAGACCTTGACCTTCTCAGCCTCAGTCAGAAAACAGGTTTCGACAATCACCTTGAGGATCTTGTCACCGATGGCCTGTTTAATTTCGGAAATTTCATTTTGGACCAGGTCATAGTCTTTGTTTTTCAGGGCGGTGATATTAATGACCATATCGATTTCTGAGGCACCGTTTTTAACCGCATCAACTGCTTCAAAAACCTTAACGGCCGTGGTATTGTAACCGAGCGGAAAACCGATCACGGTGCAGATATTCAACTGCTCGCCATAGGTTTCTTTGATCTTTTTAACATAGGACGGCGGAATGCATACCGATGCCGTTTTATAGGTGATGGCATCGTCGCAGATCACCTTAATCTCTTCCCAGGTGGCAAATTGTTTTAACAGGGTGTGGTCAATACGGCTTAAAATTTCCTTGTTTGTCATATTCATTCTCCTAATTTTCGTCAATCAATGGTGTCTTATTTGGCCATGGTGTCTTTGAGGTTTTCATAGATTTCGGTATAGGTGTCAAAGACGCCCTGATAGGTGGCGTAGAGGTCTTTATTGGGTTGGATCGAATAGGCTTCTCTGACCATGCCGGTAGTTGCGGCATCAAAGGATTCGTAAGCACCGGAACCGACCGCCGCGACGATGGCGCAACCAAGAACACTGGCGCTGGCGTCTTCAGTAACCACAATGGGCTTGCCGGTGACATCGGCGATGATCTGCATCCAGGTGGCATCTTTGGTGACCCCACCACAGCCCACAATGATGTTGATGGGGCAGCCCTGGGCTTCAAAGTTATCGATGATATTCTTGGTGCCAAGGGCTACCGATTCAAGCAGGGCCCGGTAAATATGGGCTTTGGTATGGCTCAGGGTTAAGCCGTAAATCACCCCTTTGGCATTGGCATCTTTGTAAGGGGTCCGATTGCCCTGGAAGAAATCAAGGGCCACCAGACCTTCGGAGCCAGCCGGGATTTTGGCAACCAGTTCGTTCATATAAGCATAGGGATTTTCGTGGGCACTCATCTCAAATTCCCGCATAAACCATTTGATGATCGAACCGGCCGAAATCTGGCCGCCTTCCAGTAACCACTGGTCGGGCACGATGGCGTTGTTGTAAGGGCCCCAGATGCCGTTGAGATTCAGTTTCTTTTCCGAGAAAGCCAGCTGGACAAAGCTGGTCCCCATGATCATCGCCAGTTTACCTTCTTTGGCAACGCCTAAACCGAGCATCCCGATATGGGCATCAATCCCGCCCTGAACCACCTTCATTTCCGGGTTGATATCGTACTGATCGGCAAATTCCTGGTTGATGGTACCGACGAATTCGCCGACATGCTTAACATCCAGAACCAGTTTTTCGGCATAGTCTTCCAAACCAACCTGTTTGAAGAATTCGCCATTCCAGCCGCCTTCGCACTCGATATAATTCCATTTACAGGTTGAGTTACAGATCGAGGTCGCATAAACCCCGCACAGCTGATAGTTCATCCAGTCCAGCTGTTCAATAATTTTATGGCTTTTAGCGTAGACATCTTTTTGATTGTTTTTGATCCACAGCACCTTGGGGATCATCCATTCCACCGAGTCTTCGCCGCCGGAGTATGCTAAAACCGGGTGTTTGGTCGCATTGATGACTTTCATTTCTTTCTTGGCCCGGGTATCCATCCACATGATCGCATCGGTTAACGGGTTGCCTTGTTCATCCACCGGAATAACCGTTGATGAGGTCGAACAGACGCTGACCGCCTGAATCTGGTGGCGTATTTCTTTTGACAGGGACGACATCACGTTTTTGACTGCTTCATTAAAACAGCTCCACCAGTCAGCCGGTTTCTGCTCGGCCCAACCAGCCTGGGGATAAAAGGTTTCATAAACCTGTTCATCACCGGCAATAACGGTTCCTTTAATATCCGTCACAACAACTCTGACACTCTGTGTTCCGGTGTCAACGCCCATAAAATACTTTTCCGTGTTCATTTAATTTTCCCCCCATGGATAAAACATTATTTTATTGTAGAAATAACCACCTTGTAAGATACATATAGGGTAAGTGATCAAAACTTAACCCGAATGTTCTTTGA
>JABNAD010000693.1_pt1 | contig 16977 bp, 11 predicted proteins | sample 7240381 | NCBI WGS metagenome assembly JABNAD01 (sample SAMN11332834, study PRJNA596920) | anaerobic digester metagenome | biome: digested sludge; isolation source: digested sewage sludge-derived enrichment culture grown on H2/CO2 | place: Germany: Goettingen
GAATATCTGAAACGGAAGGAAGCCATGGAGGTTTCCAACAACCGTTCATCGCGGGCTCCCCATGCCGGTACCATGAACAATCTCGTTATTTATATCAAATTCTCTGATGATACTGAGTTTACGACCCTGCGCCAGACCTATGACGACCTTTTTAACCTGCCAACCGGCAATTCTGTGAAATCCTATTACACGGAAGTGTCCTACAACCAGTTTACGATAAGTTCCTCGCATTACCCAACCTGTGCGATGACCACCAATCTGTCATATACCGACACCCATCCGCGCAGCTACTTTGAACCTTACAATGCCACTACGAATCCCAACGGCTACAACGGGGAAACCCAGCGAAGGCTCAGGGAGCACGCCCTTTTGCGGGATGCGGTAAACTGGATCAATGCCAATTCGCCGGTTCCGGGCTCTCTGAATATAGACGGCGATAATGACGGGCTCGTTGACAATGTGTGCTTTGTGGTGAGGGGCGGGAACGGCGCCTGGGCCAGCCTTCTCTGGGCCCACCGCTGGGTGCTTTATTCATACAACGTTTTCATCAACGGGAAACAGGTGTGGGATTATACCTTTCAGCCGGAAACGCAGGTGAATGTCAGAACATTATGTCATGAACTGTTTCATGCACTCGGTGCGCCGGATCTCTATCATTACGACGATGGCGGCCTCAATCTTGATCCGGTTGGTAACTGGGACCTGATGGAATCGGGGGGTGGACATATGGGCGCCTATATGAAATGGAAATATTCAGAGAATGTCTGGATCAACGCCATTCCTGAAATCACCGCCTCAGGCACTTATACCCTGAATCCGCTGGCTTCTTCAACGAACAACTGTTACAGAATTGCATCGCCGAATTCCACTTCGGAGTATTATGTTGTGGAGTACCGGCAGGCAACCGGTACTTTCGAGGGCAACCTGCCCGGTAGCGGATTGCTTGTTTACCGCATCGATCCGGCACTGAACGGCAATGCCGACGGGCCTCCGGATGAGGTCTATATCTACCGCCCCAACGGAACAACCACCGCCAACGGCAGCCCAAACAGTGCATACTTTTCGCAGCAGTCGGGGAGGACCGCCATCAATGACGGGACCAATCCTTCTCCCTTCCTGCAGAATGGCAGTGCCGGAGGTCTGAATATTTACAACGTGACAGCCTCCGGAAGCACCATTTCATTTACTGTCGGGATGAGCGGAGTGACCAATCCCACCTCGTTTACCGCTTCGGGAGTGAGTCAAACGCAGATTGATCTTTCATGGCTCCTGAATACTTCAAGCGATAACGTTCTGCTTGCATGGAACACCAGTCCGGTGTTTGGTGCACCGGCGAACGGAAATACCTATCCGGCAGGCTCAGCTTTGCCGGGAGGAGGAACGGTACTTTACGCAGGAAACGCGCAGGCCTTTAACCATACCGGTTTGACCGCCGGTTCGGTTTATTATTACAGAATCTGGTCGGTCGATGCTGCCCTGCAATATTCAGTCGGGTTGGCAGCCAGTGCTTCGACATTGTGTGGTGAAACTGTACTTCCTTATGCTGAGGCTTTTGTGGATATGAGCTTCCCGCCCTGCTGGAGCCAGCAGGTGGAGGGGACCAATGTGGCAAACAGCTGGGAGGTTTCTTCTACATATTACGCCGGCGGTTCGGCAAACGAAATGCGGTCAACCTATCAGAACCGGAATCCTGGTGTGAGCCGGCTGGTGATGCCACCCGTCAACACAACCGGTGTTGCCTCGCTCAGCCTTGCGTTCCGTCATCTGCTCGACGATTACGGTCCAGGTGCGGTGATGCGGATACAGTCGAGCAGCGATGGGGTAAACTGGACCAATGAATCCTGGTCGCTGGCAACTGCCGGCAACAACCTGGTAGGACCGGCATTGATCAGTACCTCCGTGCAGAATAATCTGAATGAGGCCACCACTTATATCGCCTTTACGGTTGAAGGAAACCTATACCAATATGATTATTGGTTCATCGATGATGTTGCCGTCAGTGTTACCGGTTACCTGAGTTATAATATTACAGCAACTTCATTTCCTGAAGCCGGAGGTAGCGTAAGCGGGGCAGGCTCTTATGGCTATGCTTCACAGGCGGTGCTTTCGGCGGTTCCAAACACGGGCTACGCATTCACCAACTGGACTGAAAACGGGGCTGTAGTATCCACCGATGCAACCTATAGCTTCACCGTAACCGGTGACCGCGACCTTCAGGCGAATTTTTCCCTGCAGCAATACAACATTTCAACCGTGTCCGTTCCGACTGAGGGGGGGGGCTGCACCGGTGCCGGTGCATATTCCTATGGTTCGGCAGCTACGGTAACGGCTTTGCCGAACACAGGCTATAACTTTACACACTGGATGGAAAACGGCAATATCGTTTCAACGGAAGCGTCGTATTCATTCAATGTTTCGGGCAACAGGTCGCTTCAGGCAGTTTTTACACTTACACAGTACCAGGTGATCCTGTCAGCGATGCCGGCAGAAGGTGGCTCGGTGAGCGGCAGCGGCGCCTATGCCCATGGTACCGGAGTGACTGTTTCGGCAACGGCTGAAGAAGGCTGGGCTTTCTTATACTGGACCGAAGGCGGAAACGTTGTGTCATCCGAACCATCATATTCATTTACCATTACTCAGAACAGGACATTTGTTGCCAATTTCACTCAGCAGGTCGTCATGGTTACCATTGCCACTGAAGCGGATCCCACCGAAGGCGGATCCACCGGCGGTGACGGACAGTACAGCCAGGGCAGTCAGGCAACGGTTTCAGCCATCCCGGCCAACGGATGGGAATTTGTGGCCTGGATGGAAAACGGCGCAATAGTTTCACAATCAGCGGTGTATACATTTGTCGCTTCTTCGGATCGTATGCTTACGGCTTCATTTGCCACATTTCCGCTTACTTATACGATCAGCCTGTCGGCTGTTCCTGTTGAGGGCGGGACGGTTGAAGGTGCCGGCACTTATACGGCCGGAACAAGCCTCTCTGTGCAGGCGGTGCCTGCCAATGGCTTTGCTTTTCAATACTGGGCGCTCGATGGCGCTGTTTTGTCCGTTGACCCGTTGTACACTTTTACCGTTACATCAGATCTCAGTCTTGAAGCTGTTTTTGTCAGGCAGTATATGATCTCGGCCACGGCAATGCCGGTCGAAGGCGGGCAAACCGAAGGCGGCGGGTTATACCTGGAGAATGCCCTGGCTGTGCTGATGGCCATTCCCAATCCCGGTTATCATTTTGTCAACTGGAGTGAAGGCGGCAATGTGGTATCCAATGAACCTGAATTTTCTTTCCAGGTGAATGCAAATCATAACCTGACGGCTAATTTTCAGCTGAGTGTCGATGCGGGTAACCTAAAGGCCGGAGCATTCCGGTTGTATCCGAATCCGTCAACAGGACCGGTCGATGTTACCGCAGGCGGCCTGATTGAATCGTTTGCTGTATTCAGCCTGACGGGCCGGGAACTGCTGAAGGAACAGGCCGTCGGCATTGTCAATCGCCTGAAACTTGACCTCTCCGGACTGCCCGAAGGTGTTTATATCCTCAAACTAACCATGGTAAATCAGCCCCCTTGCAGTGCAAGGGTTATTATCCGGAGATAAATTTTTGATGCATCGATAATTTTTAATAAGCAGGGTGACTCATCCTGCTTTTTTTGGTCATGTGATTTATTATATGAATGGCACTTCGCTGTTACAGTCTGCACAATAAGAGCTTCCGCAGGATCCGGCTGTTCGATTGTTTAGGTTTTGTGTGTCTGAAATTGAACAATGGCGGGCTAAAAGTGTTATTTGTAGGGTTATTTCAAGGAAATATACATCCCTGTCATACGTAAATCACTTTTAACATGCCGCATTACCATTCGCTGGGGCAGATACCGCCCAAACGCCATACCCAGTTCCGCAAGCCCGACGGATCGCTTTATTCGGAGCAACTGGTGTCAACCGAAGGTTTCTCTGACGCCTATTCACTGACCTATCATGTTTACCCGCCTACCCTGGTGCTAGGGGTGGATCAGCCCATTGACGTTAAACCGGAGATTGCCGTTCAGAACAATATGCAGCACCGCAGTTTTCAGGGTTTCAGGGTAAAACCCGCCGATGATTATCTCAAAAGCAGGGTTACGGTAATGACCAACAACGACCTGAGCATCATCCTTGCAGCGCCGCGTAAGCCGATGGAAGAATATTTCTTCAAAAATTCCCAGGCTTCGGAGATGATCTTTGTGCATGAAGGTTCAGGCACGCTGAAAACCATGTACGGAGAACTGACCTTCGGATACGGCGACCACCTGATTATCCCCCGTGGAATCATCTACCAGCTGCATTTCGATACCCCCGATAACCGTTTGTTTATTGTGGAATCATACAGTCCCATCCGTTTTCCGAAAAGGTACGTCAATAAACTGGGCCAGCTGGAAGAGCACGCCCCATTCTGCGAAAGGGATATCCGCAAACCGTCACGGCTGGTAACCCATGACGGGAAAGGGGATTTTCTGGTGATGATCAAAAAGGAGCACCAGTTGTTTCCTTACCATTTTGCCGGCCATCCGTTTGATGTGATCGGCTGGGACGGTTATCATTATCCGTATGCCCTTTCTATTCATGATTTTGAGCCGATTACCGGCCGCATTCATCAACCGCCGCCAGTGCATCAGACCTTCGAAGCCCACAATTACGTGATGTGCGCCTTTGTACCGCGGCTTTATGATTATCACCCGCTTTCCATTCCGGTGCCATACAACCACAGCAATGTGGATTCCGACGAAGTGCTTTATTATGTCGACGGAGATTTTATGAGCCGCAAACATGTGGACCGCGGGCAGATCACCCTGCATCCCATCGGCATTCCACACGGACCCCATCCGGGCACGGTGGAAAAAAGTCTGGGCGCGAAAGAAACCCGTGAACTGGCCGTGATGGTGGATACTTTCAGGCCGTTGTGGCTGACCCGGCAGGCCATGGAAATCGAAGACCCGGATTATCATAAATCATGGATTGAATAATCCATGCAGCCTTCATGAAACCGATAACAATGGATAAACAAAATAGCATGAATACACCTCAGGACTTTCTGCCGATCAACGGCACCGATTATGTGGAATTTTATGTTGGCAATGCCAAGCAGGCGGCCTTCTATTATCAGACGGCTTTTGGTTTTCAGCCGCTGGCTTACGCAGGACTGGAAACCGGGCTTAAGGACCGCACTTCTTATGTGCTGGCGCAGGATAAAATCCGTTTTGTGTTTACCAGTTCCCTGGTTCCTGACAGTGAAATCGGCGTGCATGCCATGAAGCACGGCGATGGAGTGAAAGTGGTGGCTCTTTGGGTGGATGATGCCCGCAAATCATGGGAGGAAACTACCGCCCGGGGCGCTGTTTCGTACTTGGAACCCAGGGTTGAAAAAGATGAACACGGTGATGTTGTGCGCTCCGGAATTCATACCTATGGCGAGACTGTGCACATCTTTGTTGAACGTAAAAATTACAAAGGTCCGTTTCTGCCCGGTTTTGTGGCCTGGAATCCTGAATACCGGACCAGGGATACAGGACTGCGTTATGTTGACCATATGGTGGGCAATGTCGGCTGGGGCCAGATGAACCAGTGGGTGGACTTTTACGCCCGCGTAATGGGTTTCAATCAGCTGGTGTCGTTCGACGATAAGGATATTTCCACCGAATACACCGCCCTGATGAGCAAGGTGATGAGCAACGGCAACGGACGCATCAAATTCCCCATCAATGAGCCGGCCGAAGGCAAAAAGCGGTCGCAGGTGGAAGAATACCTCGATTTCTACGGAACCAGCGGGGTGCAGCACGTGGCCATGGCTACCGACAATATATTGCACACAGTCAGAGAGTTGCGCAACCGGGGAATTGAGTTCCTCACCGTGCCCGGATCCTATTACGACACTGTACTGAACCGCGTGGGAAAGATTGACGAGGAAATCCTGGCCCTGAAAGAGCTGGGCATACTGGTCGACCGCGACGACGAAGGCTACCTGCTGCAGATATTCACCAAACCGGTTGAAGACAGGCCCACGGTGTTTTATGAGATCATTCAGCGCAAAGGCGCGAAATCCTTTGGCAAAGGCAACTTCAAAGCCTTGTTTGAAGCCATTGAGCTTGAGCAGGTCAGGAGGGGAACCCTTTAGATCACAGGCAAACGGAGAAGGGTTGCGGAAAGCCGGATCTGCAGCCCCGGCGCCATTGACAGAGATGATTGTTTCCGGCCGGATGAAATTTACCCCGATTACTGATGAATATCAAATCCTGGATTGAAATACCCGCCGGCAGTGACTTTCCGCTTGAAAACCTGCCTTTCGGCATCGGTCGAAGCAGGGGAGGTCAGGTTGCCGCATACACCCGCATCGGCGATACCGCCGTAAACCTTTCGGCACTGGACGGACTTGGCGTTTTTGCAGGGATGGCTTTTGACTATTCCGCCGCTTTCCGCCAGCCCGTGCTCAACGATTTTATCGCGATGGGCAAAGCGGCCCACCGCGCGCTCAGAGACTCCCTGCAGGCGTTTTTCGCCGCCGGCAGCAAGCCGGATGCCATACTGATGGAATCCCTGACAGAAAAGGCGCTGTTTCCGGCTGCTTCGGTTGAGATGCTGATGCCCGTGAAAGTCACCGATTACACCGATTTTTACTCAAGCATCGAACATGCCACCAATGTGGGTAAAATGTTCCGCGATCCTGCCAATGCCCTGCTGCCCAACTGGCGTCACCTGCCGGTAGGCTATCATGGCAGGGCATCCTCTATCGTGGTTTCGGGAACGGATATCCGCCGTCCGCAGGGACAGACCCTGCCGGCCGGTGCCGAAGCTCCGGTTTTCGGACCCAGCAAAATGCTAGATTTCGAGCTGGAAATGGCATTCGTGGTGGGCAGAAGTACTAACCTGGGCGAACCGGTGGCAGCCGCTGATGCCGATGATTATATCATCGGCTTTCTGTTGTTCAACGATCTGTCGGCCAGGGATATACAGTCCTGGGAATATGTACCCCTGGGGCCCTTCCTATCAAAGAATTTCGGCTCTGTCGTTTCCCCGTGGATTGTGACCCTGGAAGCGCTGGAGCCATTCCGTGTGAAAGGCCCGGAGCAGGAACCCGCTGTGCTGCCTTATCTGAAAACGGAAGGATTACGCAATTTCGACATCAACCTCGAAGTGCTGATCAGACCTGAAAATAGTGCCGAAAATGTTGTCTGCCGCTCGAATTTCCGGCATATGTACTGGAATATCTGCCAGCAGCTTGCCCATCATACAGTAAACGGCTGCAACATCACCACCGGTGACCTTTATGCTTCGGGAACCATCAGCGGTCCGGAGCCGGGTTCATACGGTTCCATGCTTGAGCTTACCTGGAGGGGGGTCAATCCCATCCGGCTCAGCGACGGCACGGAGCGTAAATTCGTAAACGATCACGATACGGTGATTATCCGGGGCTATGCCGAAAAAGACGGGCTCAGAATCGGCTTCGGTGAGTGTACGACGAAAATACTCCCTGCGCTGACTTGATGCTGTTGTTCAGTGGCTGCCGGTTTGGCAGCCTGGTAAATTTTAAGTATAATCTATGTATAAGACCATCAATCCGGCAGAGGTAGCGCCTCCGGAGCTGCACCGGCTGATGCTGGGGGCCATCGCTCCCCGGCCCATTGCTTTTGCCAGCACCATGGATGCCGCCGGAGTCCCTAACCTCGCCCCCTTCAGTTTTTTCAATGCCTTCGGGGTGAACCCGGCGACTATTGTATTCAGCCCTTCGCGCAGGGGACGCGACAACACCACCAAAGATACTTTCAACAACCTCAAGGAAGTGCCCGAAGTGGTGATCAATGCCGTGACTTACAGTATGGTGGAGCAGGTAAGCCTGGCAAGTACCGAATTCCCGAAAGGGGTCAATGAATTTGAAAAGGCGGGCTTTACCCCGCTGACTTCCGAAAAAGTGAAGCCTTTCAGGGTTGCCGAATCACCGGTGCAGTGGGAATGCCGGGTGCGCAATATCATTGAAACCGGCAAGGGCGGCGGCGCAGCCAACCTCGTTATCTGCGACGTGCTGCTGGTACATGTGAACGAAGGTTTCCTCCTGCCAAACGGATTAATCAACACCAGGGCCATCGATCTGGTGGGCCGCATGGGCGGTGATTTTTACGTGAGGGCTCACGGAGATGCCTTGTTCGAAGTGGAAAAGCCGCTGACAAAACCCGCTATCGGCATCGACAGCCTGCCTTTTACCCTGCGCAACAGCCCCTTGCTGACCGGCAACGAACTGGGCCGACTGGGATCGGTGGAACATGCCCCTACACAAGAAGAGATCAGCACCGCTGCGAACCTGGAGGAGGTCAGGTCAATCATTGGAAATGAGATTCTTACCTTTGATGCCAGGACGGAAAAACTTCACCGGCTGGTGCGTCAGAAGCTGAATGAAGGAAAAAAGCGCGAAGCGCTGATCATCGGTTTTCTGCTCAAGTAATTGCTAAACCAGCTAAAGCAGACTGATTACAGCCGCTGGAATTCAAAAGTGGGGTACCCTTTCTTTCCCTGATTGTTGTAGAAATCAATAAACCGCATCTTAAAAATCAGCCCTTCCCGGTTTCTGACCAGATAGGTCCAGCCGGACTGCGCCGTATAGGTGATGTCGCCGGATGTGACGTCGCCGTTGATCTGCTTCCACTCATAACCGATGATGTCGCGCTGATGGCTGAGCCATACCGTTTCAGCATAATCCCGGTCAATCTCTGCAAAGGGCTTCAGGGTGTCGAGCGCGGCCATCACCAGGGTGTCGTTGAGCAAAACCCCGTTCACCAGATAAGGGTAAGGCTCGCCGGTATTGGTAAACAGCAGGGTGGTATAGGTGGTGAAGAGCAGGTCCCAGCGGCCGGCGGGCGGTTCGGTCTGCGGATCCGGAGCGCCGTTGTCGAACGAAAGCGTAGAGAACCTGCGCGCGGGATCCCTGGGGAAGTCAAATACCCTTTCGTTGGTGCCGTCGGGCCGGGCGATGCGTATACTCACCTCTCCGCTGAGCGGATCGATGTGCGGCTGAATCTTGAGGAATCCGCGCGAAAACCCTTCACTGTCGATGCCCCGGTCGATCAGGATGACCTCACCGTTTTCACGGAATCCGCTGCCATCCGCCGTCCACCATTTGCCGATGGCATTGCCGGCTTCACTACCATCAGAAGCGTCAAACTTCCATTCCATTCCTGCCGTTTCCAGCGGAACAGAAAAATCGGTGATTCCTGTATGGGCGGCATACATAAAAAGAGAAGTATTCAGCCAGAGGGTGTAATCCCCTTCCCGGGTGGCGATGGCCAGGTCCCAGCTGTCGCGGTTGCCGGATGATACAATGCCGTTTTCAAAGCTGAACCAGGTCTGTTTCGTGTAATCGGGCAGCATTTCAATAATCACGGTTTCCACATCGCCGGGCTTCTGCGGCACCACCACCTCATCCTCCCTGAAGCAGGAGTTGAGGAGCAGTGCGGTGATTATCAGTATGAAGTTATTTCTTTTTAGCCGGATCATCTTTCACGAAAGTATATGAGAGTTTGAGAAAGTAAGTTCTGCCCCAGGCAACCGGTACATTGCCGCCGCCGCCCGAATGCACGCCGCCGGAGCCGCCCGCGCTTACAATATTGGTGATATCGAAGAGGTTGCGTACCCCGGCGTTCACCGACAGCCTTTTCTGCATGAAGGTCTTCAGCACTGTCAGGTCCATATTGTGCCACGAATCCATAAATCCTTCGCTCAGCAGGCCGTTTTCATCCATATAGATGCGGGTGGTCCTGCCGGTGTATTTATAGATGGCCGTCAGGTGGAGGTCGATTTCGTCCATACGGCAGGTAACCTCCGAGGTGAGCTCGGGTGACCAGTAAAGCCGGAGTTCTTCACCGGGCGTCAGCTGGTTCGATGTGCCGGTTCTGCCCCATCCCAGCCGGAGGTCGAACAAAGGATAGAGGGAGGAACGCAGGCTGAGGACATATCCCAAGGAGCGGGAACGGTCGAGGTTAAAGTAGGTGTAAGCTCCGTCACCGGTTTCGGCCAGGGTAATCTGGTTGTCGATGTCGTTCAGGAAAAACCGGGCTTCCGTTTCCGTGGCATAAGTGACTTTTTCTATTCTGTGGCTCATCTGCAGCTGAAGGTGTTTCGACCGTTCCGGGCTGAGGTTTGGATTGCCGGTGATGTTGTGGTTGACATCCACAAAATAGAGGTAAAGCTCTTTCAGCGAAGGCGCCCTGAACCCGCTTGAATAGGATGTCCTGAACATAAAGCCCTTTGTCGGGCCGGCCTTCACATGCATTGCATAAATCAGGGGAGAGGCGAAATGGCTGTTCCAGGCATAGCGCAGTCCCGGCTGCAGCGAAATCAGGTCAGCAGGCTGTATCTGCATCGTGGCAAAGCCGGCGATATCTGTGATCTGATGACGCTGATTGCCGGTGCGTTCACCGGTGGCCCACTCCACATTTGCATCGTACCCTGTCTGTATTCCGATCAGCCCGGATTCGCTGCGGTAGGTGTACATGGCCCTCGACAAAAAGGAGCCAAAGCCCGTGGTATCGTATTCGGTGGGCGTTTTTTCGGGAATGGTCAGGTCGTTGTAATATAACGTTCTCACCCTGCTGTAGAACGAGAGGGAATTGCTGGCCGTGAAAGGGTTGGGCCCGCGGGTGGTGATGTCAGCCCTGGCGGTAAGCCTGCTGGTGGTAAAGTGGTTATCGAAGGCCTTTTCGAAATAGGGGGGGAGCAGGTTTCCCCGCACCAGCAGCAGTTCGTCGAAATAGCTGAGCTTCGTTTTGATTACCGCTTTCTTCAGGGTAAGGTTATATCCGGCATCCGCATTAAGCTGCCTGCGGGGCTTCCACAGTTTGGCCCTGCCTTCGTCAACCGGTGAAAAACCGGCGAAGAAGTTGCGTCCGGCCTGCAGGCTGAAGGCATTGATACCCCGGTTCAGGCTGAAGCTGCCGTCGAAATTGACGATCCCCACCGACTCAAGGTAAGTGCCGGCATTGGCGGTAAGCGATTTTCCGGGGATATCGCCCGAAATAATGTTGACCACCCCGGCCAGTGCATTGCTGCCGTATATTACCGACATCGGCCCTTCGATAATCTCTACCTGCCTGGCTTTCTGCAGGTTCACCTGGCTAAGGTCAATGCTTCCGTTCAGGCGGCCGATCACCGGTACCCCGTCCACGAGGATCTTCACATGCTCTCCCGACAACCCCTGCAGGCTCATGCCGGTGCCTAGGGAGGCGTCCTGGGTAAACCTCACGTTCATCTGGTTGCGCAGCAGCCCCGACAGATCGGTGGCTGCAGTTCTGCGCAGCTGCAGCTGGTTGATGACGTTAACGCGGTAGAGCGAACGGTCGGCGCTGCCCGGGTTGTACTGGGCAGTGACCACCAGTTCGTCGAGTGAGAAGACTTCCGGCAACAGCCTGATCATGGCTTCGCCACCGGGGAAAAGGGTGTCGCTGAAGGTCTGGTAACCTACATAACTCACCTGGAAAACCGTGGGCCGGATCAGATTGTGCCTGATCATCCCGTCGTCGTCGCTCAGGTAGTATCTGGCAGTTTTCGCCCCCGTTTCGGTGGCTTTAACATGTGCAAAAGCAATGGCAGCCCCTGTGCGCGCGTCAACCACCCGCACAGGACGCGCCTGCGCTGCCACCATCAGTGGCAGCAGCATCATTGCCGAAATCAGTATCCGGAACCCAGCCATTATCTTACAATCACTTTGCTTGATAATGTGCCGGTTTCACTGGTGATGCGCAGGATATAGCTGCCACGGGCCACGCCGTCGAGGCTGATCTCTCCCGAAAGGGCATTGCCGAGTATCTGCTGTGCCACTGCCCTTCCGCTGAGGTCGTAAAGCACTGCATGCGCGTTGTTGAGCGGGCTGCTGAATGCGATCCTTATATAGTCTAAGGCCGGGTTGGGATAGATATTCACCCCGCTGAGCTCAGGCGATGAGGCTGAGGCCGTTGAAATTGCCTGTACCTTAAAGGTGGTGGTGCCGGTGGATGAACCGGAAAAGGCTTCAAAGACCACCTTGTAAACCGATCCGTTGTCCTTCTGCACGAAATAGGCCAGGGAGTCGGTGATTTCCCACTGGAAGGTGGACATGTTGATGGTTTTCCAGTCATGACCGATCACATCGGCATCGGGTGAGAATGTCAGATTGGTCCAGTCGGTGAAATCTGGGGCTACCGGATGCGCTTCGGCTACGGCATGGCCTTTTTTGGTAAGTACGCCGTTCACGGGATAGTAAGTGTTCTGCACCAAAGTATTGTAGCGGGTAAAGAGCAGGTCCCAGTCTGCGGCAGCCGGTTCGCGGTCAACAATGCCGTTGGCGAAAGAGAAGGCCATAAACTGTTTGGTGTTGTAGGGCGTTACCTCCAGGGTGTCGGTTTGCTCGTTGCTGCCGTCGAGGCTGGCATAGCGGATGATGTATTTGTTCTGGGTTGATATTTTCCTGACAATCTGCAGTTTGCGGTACATGCCGTCGGGGGTTGCAATCAGGTAGAGCGAATCGCCCACCACATCGTGACTGGTCATGCTGTAAATGCCCCAGCCGTAATCAGGATGACCGAGGGCATTACGGTTAAACGCGCCGTCTTCAAGGTCTGTGGTGTTGTTATAAAGTCTTTTCCATGAGGCCATACCGGTGGTGTCGAAGGTTTCCCAGCCGCTGATGCCTGCATTCGGGTAAGTGTAAAGCGCCACCCCGGCGCCGTCGTTCACGATGATGCCTGCGCTGAAAGCCGGGGTAAAAAAGGCGATATCCCAGATGTTTCTGGGTGAAGTCCTGACTTCGCCGTTGGTGAGGGAGAAGAATACTTCGTTTACATACTGGTTCCCCATGGATGCCGTGTAGGCCGTCTGAGCTTTAACTGCGTTTGAGAAAGAAGCAACAAGTAAGGTCAGTGATATAATGAGTGCGTTGAAAGATTTCATCTTATGGTGATTTTTAAAAAGATACAATGCGACATGGCGAAATCCGCGCCACATCAGAATAATAATGGGAATGCAGAAAAATCAGCGGACGGATGGCGGGCCGCGCAATCCATGGGCGGCGGGGATGCCGCTGATGCTGAAGGATTGCGGACAGTATTCGGGGAGTGATTGCCCTGAAAACTGTGGCTTAAGCAGGAATTCACACTCCTGCGTGTTGAGATCGGGTGACTGAAGAAAATCGACCGATGGCAGGTCCTGCGCCACCGTTATGGTTTCCTCGCGCTTGCTCAGGATACCGTTGGGGATCAGGTTGCGCCCCCAGATATGGTGCTGATGGAAGTTGATCAGCGAGCCGAGATAAATCCAGAATACAAAGAAAGCGGTCGCCAGAATGGCGAATTTACCTGCTCCTTTTCTAAATGCGGATTTTTTCATGACTTCAGCCCGCGCCCGTTGTGGGAACCCTGACTGCTACAAAAGTAATATTTTAGATTGAATGTGAACGTAAAATCGGGCACTGGCTGAGAAATATCAATAAAATTCCGGACATATGTTCATAAATAAATTGATGAATCTGACCGGATTGGTGTTTTGTCAGTGAGATTGTCGGATCACGATCGTCTTTCCCCCACCTGCTGCCGCCACATGGCATAATACAAACCTTTCTCCCGGAGTAGTTTTTCATGAGTGCCGGTTTCCACGATTTTCCCTTTTTCAAGCACATAGATCACATCGGCATGCATGATGGTTGACAGTCGGTGGGCGATCAGGATGGTAATTCTTTCGCTGCTTCCGCTGAAGTTGCGGATGGTGTTGCTGATTTCCTCCTCGGTGATGGAATCCAGCGCGGAGGTGGCTTCGTCGAAGATCAGCAGGCGCGGCTTGCGCAAAATGGCCCTTGCAATTGAAATGCGCTGCTTTTCGCCGCCCGAAAGCTTCATGCCGCCTTCTCCGAGAACGGTATCAATCCCTTTGGGCGAATTGCTGATCAGCAGATCGCACGACGCTTTGTGCAGCGCGTCATGCATCTCTTCGTCCGTGGCACCGGCTTTTACAAACTGCAGGTTCTCCCTGATGGTGCCTGCAAACAGCTGCGTATCCTGGGTAACAAAACCTATCTGCCTCCGCAGCTCGTTGTAGCGTATCAGGTTGGAATCGTGTCCGTTGAAGCTGATGCTCCCTTCCACCGGTTTATACAGCCCGACCAGCAATTTTACCAGCGTTGACTTGCCCGACCCTGATGGTCCTACGAAGGCGATGGTTTCACCGGTCTCCGCGCCGAAAGAGATGTCATCAATGGCATTGACACTTCCTGTTTTATGCCTGAACACCACATTCCGGAAATTCAGATATTTCAGCTCTCCTGTTTCAACCGGGTTTTCCGGCCTTCTTTCAATGGGTTTCTGCATCAGTTGATCAAATGTGGCTATCGAAGCCTCAACCTCCCTATAGCTGAGGATGATGTTTCCCAGGTCCTGCAGCGGCCCGAATATGGAGGTAGAAATAAACTGCATGGCAATGAGTTCCCCGGTGGTCAGCACCTTGCGGAAGATCAGCCATAGCAGTATAAACAGAATGGACTGCCTGAGGATGCTCAGCGCGCTGCCCTGCAGAAAGGTAAGGGTGCGCACCTTTTTAACCTTTTCCATTTCAAGCTCAAATATTTTGCGTGTATGATCGCGCAAACGCTTGATTTCCGGGAAGGTAAGCCCGACGCTCTTTACCAGTTCGATGTTACGCAGCGATTCGGTAATCACCCCCGACATCTTGTTGGTTTCGCGGTTGATGCTTCGCTGCGTGGTTTTGATTTTTTTGCTTAGCAAACCGGTGAGCGACCCCAGCACCACGATGCCGATCACAAATACAGGGATCAGCATCCAGTTTTTGGTCACAGAGTACCAGATAAGAAAACCGATACCCACCACCGATGAAAACAGGATATTTATGAAAGCGTTGATAAACTGCTGGGTATCCATGCGCACTTTCTGCAGCACCGACAGGGTTTCGCCGCTTCGTTGCTCCTCAAACTCCTGAAACGAAAGGCGGAGCGTCTGTTTCAGCCCGTCGTTGAAAATCTGCATCCCGAACAGCTGTACGGCAAGGCGGGTGATGTATTCCTGAAACGATCTGGCCAGGCGCGCCAGCAAGGCCACCCCGATGGCGACACCCAGCCAGAAAAGTACCCCGCGTACCAGCTCCGCTTCGGTACGTTCGCCGGGGCTTAAAGCGTAATCGTCAATAATTTTCCCGAAAATCAGCGGATCAATCAGGTTGAGCACCTGACTGATGCCTGCCAATAAAAGCGCGGCCGCAATCAGCCATTTCCGGGGCTCGAGGTACTTCCATAAAATTCTCATGGCATAGAGGAATACAAAAAGTAAACCAATATAAGTATTTTATCCGTATTTATAAGCCGGGATGATGAAATATGACTGAGTTGTTTAAAGCCACGAATGCACGAATATGATTTTTCCGCACCCAGCCAGGCCTCCTCATCTTATGCAGGCATTGGACCTTTCAGTTATAGGTAAAACCGCTGTAATCAATGCCGTGCGACTGAAGAAACTTCCCGAAAACCGTGTAAGCTTCATTGACACCAAAGCGTTTTTTTATGGCTTGCAGCAGCTCCGGCCGGTTATCCGGCTCCAGGCCGAAAATTCCGTAGAGCTTCTCAACCTCCTTTGATTCAATGGTGATGGTGTATTCATAATCCGAATCGCCCCAGGCATATTCTACCGATTTACCGAAATCATACCCGTCGAGGATCAACTGTCCGCTTTCGCTAAAATAAAGTTCAATGTTGATTTTAATATCCGGCCTTTCGAGGAAGTAGAGGGTGACTTTTTGCATCGGAGATTATGGTAGTTGTATTGGATGACTCAGGGGGTGTTTGGATGATAATGGCAATATGACCGGAAAGGGAATGCGAAGAACGTCATTTTCAGAATAAAACGAAATTGAAGCGGGAGATAAACTTTGCATACCACCAGGACTAATTTTTAGCTTTATTACGTCTTATAGCGCTTTTATATTTATCTTCTGTTCGCTGTCAAACATAATTCATTCCTTAAAGTCTCAAAAAACAAATCTTTTGCATATCGTTCTTTCCAGGGTGTGTGTCCGCATTTTTTAATCCGAATCATTCTAAAATCCCTTAGCTTATCGGATAATGGCTTCTCTACACCATCTATTGGATGTGAATCATAATCACCGTGAAATGCCACAACAGGACACTTTATTTTATCAGCACAATTTATCAATTCGTTTGTTTCTCTCAATCTTGATGCTTCTGCCCATACTGACTGATAAATTGTCAGGTCTAAATCCACCGGATCATTATCTGCGGGCAGGGAATTATAAGAATCGGCAATGGCCATTAGTTTGCCAAAACGTTTCAACATTTCATTGTTTGAACCATCCGAATTGATGTATGAAAGTAATCGCTCAGCTTCTTTTCTGTCATGCGGATTCAGTCTGTTCAACCGGATATTCATCAAGTCATTATTATACTTACTTTCAAATGCTCCTGAGCTAATTAAAATAAGTTTTTTTATTAAATCCGGGTATCTGCCTGCAAACAAAAATCCAAGCCATGCTCCCCAGGAATATCCAATCAATATTGCAGGCAAATCAGCACTTGAAGTCAGTTGGTTATGCAATTCTTCTATCTGTCCATTGATCGATTTTTCTGTCTGAAGAAACTCCAGAATCCCCAAATCTTTCGATAAGTTCTCAGCAACAGGTCGCATTTCTCCGGATGCTCCAGGTCCCCCGTGTAAAAGGCCAACCTGAAATGGGAATTGTCCGTATTTTCTTATAGTTTCCAGGAGTGCTATGTGTGTTTAAAATGCGCTTAACGGCCGAAGCTAAGTGCAGGCGGGCATTTCAAAGCACAGAACATTCAAAAAAGCACAATGTTTATTTGATGTAAGATGCTTCAATTCAGCACTACCTGCCCGCTTGCATTTAGCTTTTGTGCTTGTTGCACAACTACGAATATACAAAATCACCCTTTACCTGTTATTAACC
>JABNAD010000164.1_pt2 | contig 16955 bp, 17 predicted proteins | sample 7240381 | NCBI WGS metagenome assembly JABNAD01 (sample SAMN11332834, study PRJNA596920) | anaerobic digester metagenome | biome: digested sludge; isolation source: digested sewage sludge-derived enrichment culture grown on H2/CO2 | place: Germany: Goettingen
GCGGATCAAGATCAACTGGGGAAAACCTTAAGAAATAGCACGACTTTTTGTCAGGAACCATTCGGAGGCTTTGGAGTGGACAGAACCTAAGGATTTTTTAAAATAACTTGGAGACTCTCCACCAAGGCGGCATAGTCAATTGGATGATCGGATGCAAGTTTGTACATCCCGCTTTTTATATCCGCATCATTGCCGAAGGTGTTCAGTTCCACATGGCCATCCTCATAGAATCGGGCATTGCGTTTCATCAGATTCCCGTTCTTGTCTTTGCCGGTTACCGATAAAACAATGCTGGTTTGAGTTTCTGGTTTGCTCAGGTAAGTTCTTCGGAATCTATTTGCCAGAAACGAAGACAGGAAGGAACCGCGTTGGATTTCCGGGTGGGCATCCAAATCGATGGGTGATTCTTTCCCCTGGGCATCGATCAGCGTAACGGCATCAAATCGGCTGCCCCAGATAGTGGCAGAGAAATAGGCGGGCCGATAGAACAGAATGTAGATGGCACTGATCAATAGAACGCATCCGATAATAATTTTCAGTTTTGGTTTTTTCATGCTAAGCTGTCTCCTTATTTACCTTCTATGCGGAAATCGGCAGGATTGGGAAGTGACCGGATAATTCCACTTGGACATTGTCATGCCTGTTTATAAATAATAGTAGCATTATTTTATTAGGAAAGTAAAATTTAAATTTTATAAAATTAAATAAGAAATAATTAGTTATTCTGAACTTATATTTAAACTAAACACCTAAAATTCAAGGGGAATAGCGGAATAAATAGTTCGGAATAATTCATAAAAAAACAGATGTATTTTGATGAATCGATTGATAAATGGGTGAAAGGGCATCCTCCAGAGAATTGCTGGCAGAAAAATCCTTCCCATTCATACGAAATCATTTATTATGATATTTCGAGGTTTCAAGCATGGATCAGTATTCTGCCAAACGGCAATCAGCGAATGATCCGGATCCTGAGAGCTTTGGCTGCCACTCTGCCCATGGAGCATAGGGCCACCCCTGGCAAGCTTGGACTTGGAGGGCTCATGTCTGCCGGCTGAGCAGCACCCACCCTCCGAGGACGGAGGGGGTGCTTCCTGCGAATGGACGAAGAGATCCGGTGGGGCATTCATTCCGGAACACGAATCCCAGCGCTGAGCAGGTTTCGTTTCTGTCTCATCATGGCAAGACCCGATGATGGGAAGACAAAGAAAAGGCGAAGGGACATCCGGGTGGGATGTTCCTTCGCCTCTTTGGCTGGATCGATTGTCCTTCAGGGGAATCCTGAGGGAGTGGATTAACGGTTGGCTTCGTACTGGCGGAGCAGTTCGACAAACAGCTCCGGAACCTTCATCATGCCTTCGGGAGATTCCACGTAGGAGATGCGGAACTGAGTGGATCCAGGATTGGCTTCGCCGGCGGGAATGTCGTAGAAGCCCTTCATGGGTGCGCAAAGGAGGGTCGTGCTGACCCCATCCATATCCACTACACCTTCTCCGGCACAGAACAGGGTGAAGTCGATGGAATCAAATCCTGGCTTGACCACGTCCCGGACATCGATGACGCTGTAGATCGACGCGTCGGGGCTGGAGATAATCAGGCGGGGTTCGAGTTCCTTAAACCGGGCGGATACTCTCTTGATGGTATCGCCGTAGTAGTTGCGCAGGTCTCTGCACCAGTTGTTCAGCTCCTCCTTGCTCTGGTGAGCCAGGGCACCGAAAATATACTGTCCGATGGCGTTGGCACAAAGGTTGGCGGTATATTCAGCCTGGCAGCGGTTGGCGAATTCCGGGGAGTCGGTTACAATCGCGCCAATGCGCAGACCGCAGGCGTTCCAAACCTTGGAAGCCGTTTCGATTCCGATGCGGCGGCCTTCAATGCCCGGAACTTCCTTATCGGTGATTCCCCAGATGGAGACCAGTTCCGGATTGTCGACATAGAACAGTTCACGGTATGCTTCATCGCTGACCATCCACAGGTTGTACTTGACGCACAATTCAGCCAGCGCCTTCATGGTTGTCATGTCATAGAGCTGACCGGTGGGATTGTCGTAAGGAATGACGAGAAGAGCGGCGGGCTTGCTTTCTTTGATCACCGCTTCTATTGTGGAAAGTTCCGGCAGGTCGAATTTCCCATCTACACTCATTTTCCGCTTGACGGTGACCGTCTTGCGGCCCAGGCGTTCAGCAAAGGAGATGTAGTTGGTATAAGCCGGGTCAATCATCATGAGGGGCTTTTCGCTGGATCCGGCCGGTCCGCAGACTCCGACAATCAGCAGTTCCATGGCGGTTGATCCGCCATCGGTCACCAGAACCTGAAGCTTGGAGGTATCAAACCCCTGGGATTTCAGGATGTTGATGAAAGCATCTTTGGTCTCGTCGAATCCGCCGGTGGCGGTGTAGCGGACGACTCCCTTGTTGAAGGGGCTGCCCGGGGCATCCAGATGGAACATCCGGTCCATCATGGCCGGATTGGTGGGCAGGGATACATTTCCGATGCCGACATTAATGACGGCTTCCGGCTTGACTTTTCGCTCGGCGTATTTCATTTGGGCCAGGCGAACATCGGATGGGGTTCTGGATTCAAAATGGGCAGACAATACTGGTTTACTCAATTTCAAGACCTCCCGGAAAAATTAATAAAAAGATAATTTGTTTCGTCGCTTCCATTATAGCGCATTTTTAACCCTTTACTCCTTTCTGAAGCGTATAATTTCGGCTTTTTCTTACCGATTTCATAAGTTTTGCCGAACTGAAAACGACCTGTTTTGAAAAAACGGCAACGGAGAAGTCGTGCGGCGAAAAATCCATGCAGTCGTCCAATCATGACGTTTTGGTGAATTGTCACTGGAATGTCACGGCGATAGGCTTGCGGTGGGTTAAAATATAGAGGAATAGCAAGGGAAGGAGCGGACAACGTGCTGAATCGACTGGGCGAAATATATGTGACACTGGCACCGGCGATCCTGGCCGGGGTTCTGAATATGATCTGGGTCCGGCTGCCCTGGGCCCTGTCCCTGGCCATCCCCATGGATCGGGGGATCATCCGGTCAGATGGATATCGTCTGCTGGGTGACCACAAAACCTGGAAGGGTTTTCTCGGCATGATCGGCCTGGGAGCCCTGAGCGCGCTGTTTTGGGGCGGACTGCTGCCATCCCTCGGTCTGGAGCAGTCAAACCTGCTCTATCGGATCCGATCCAATACTCCGGAGTGGAACCTGATCACTGGCGCACTGCTGGGACTGGGGTACGCTTTGGCCGAACTGCCCAACTCCTGGTTGAAGCGTCGGCTTGGCATCACCCCGGGAAAAGCTCCGGCCGGATCCTGGAAATGGTTCTTCGTTTTCTGGGACCAGGCTGACTCCGTTCTGGGAATCCTGATTGTACTCCGGTTCTTTTGGCCCATCGCGGGCGGGATATTTGTCCTGGCCCTCCTGGCCGGAAGCCTGACCCACCTCCTGCTGAATATGCTGCTGTATCTGTTGAAACTTCGTAAAAATATGTTCTGAGGAATGATTCGATCAGTTTGCAGTACAGGGAGAGTGGTAGAGACAGTTGACAGAGTCGGAGCCTGCAGAGACAGTCAAAAGAGACAGCAGCTGCAGAGACAGTCGGCCGAAACAGAGATCACAGAGATGGCGGCCGAGACAGAGACGACAGCGAGGGGGCAGCCGTGAGAGAACCGCCAGCCGGGAGAACCGACAGCGAACGATCAGAGAAGAAAGTCCGATTTGAAGCAATAGCCGGCAAAGAGACCGTGATGAAATGATTCCTGGATTGACAGGGATCGGGTTCTTTCCCTGAATGAATTCATGAGATACAACAAATCACCCGCTATGGATGGGGAGACAGATATGGAACTGAAACTGATTGAACTGAAAAACGCCGTGGATCCGAAGAGCTGCGGCAATAAAGCGGCCGGCCTGGCTGCGCTGACGCGCGCCGGCTTCCGGGTGCCCCCGGGGTGGGTCATCCCCCGGGAGGCGGTGGAAGCGCTGCTTGACCAGCAGGGATTGCTGGAACCGATCCGGAACGCCCTGTCCGGGCTGACTCCGGATACGGTGGATGATGTGGCGAATCGCCTCGAGCAGCTGTCACGGAACCTGATGCTCAGTGAGCCGGAGCGCCAGAGCATCCGGGATGCCCTGGGCGGTGAAGGCAGCTGGGCCGTCCGATCTTCCGGCACGCTGGAAGATCTGGCCGAGGCGTCCTTTGCCGGACAATATCAGACCTGGCTGAACGTGTCGGTCTCAGCGGTTTCGGACCGCGTCCTGGACTGCATCCGCTCGCTGTGGCGGCGTCCGGTCCTGACTTACCTGCTCCACCAGGGACTGGATCCGGCCAAGGCGTCACTGGCCGTTCTGATTCAGGAGATGGTCCCGGCCGACCTGGCCGGTGTCATGTTCACGGTCAATCCCAATACCGGAGCAGATACGGAAGTGGTAATCGAAGCGGTCCGGGGACTGGGCGACGCCCTGGTATCGGGACAGGCTACCCCCCAGACCTTCACCTGCGACTGGTACCGGGACAAGATCAGTCTGCCGGCAGCGGAGTCGCTCCTGAGCCGCGGACAGGTCCGCGTTCTGGCCCGGGCAGCTCTGAAAATCCAGAGGCTCTTCGGACATCCGGTCGATGTCGAATTTGCCGTGGTCGGCGGGCGCAACTACGCTCTGCAGACCAGACCCGTCACGAAAATCCGCTATGCCGGACTGTCCGATCAGTGGACGACGGCGGACCTCAAGGACGGAGGCGTTTCGGCCACCGTCAGCAAGCCCCTGATGCTGAGCCTGTACCAGTATGTCTGGGACAGCCAGCTGAAAGACTTCCTTCTGGAATCGCGCATTCTCCGTCCGAAGGAACTGCGCGGCCTGTCGCTGGTCCGGTTCGGCCGCATGTACTGGAATCTGTCCGTGGTCAAGGCCGCCATGGCCAAAGTCCCCGGCTACCGGGAACGGGCCTTTGACGAGGAACTGGGCATTGAACCAACCTATGCGGGGGAGGGTGCGGTGACGGACTGGAGTCCGGGCCGCGCGGCCAATCTTCTGTCCATGGCGCTGGCTCAGAAGCAGATTCTGAAGAAACGCCTGAGTCAGAACGAAACGCTGAAGCAGGAACTCCTGACCGGCTACGACAGCTTCCGCCGGGAACTGGCAGACTTGTCGGGCAATGACCTGAAGGCCGCCTGGATCCGTCTGGTGCGGGATCTGTATCTGAAAAGTGAAGGTATTTACTTTCGCCAGATCTTCATCAATACGATTCAGATCAGTCTTCAGCGGGATGCCATCTTAAAGCACACCGACCAGGCGGGCTACTATGACCTCATCGGCGGTCTGACCAACGTTTCCCATCTGCGGCCGTTCTATGACCTGTGGGATGTTTCACGGCAGATTCTGGGCAGCGAATCCGCGGTGCGGTACTGGCAGGACCACTCACCGGAGGAGCTGTCCGCTGCCCTGCGCAGCGGCGCTTCGGAAAACGGTCTGGATCAGCTGCGGACGGTCTGGGAGCGTTACGGCTACCACTCCGACCGGGAACTGGATATTTCCTGGCCGGATTTCGCGGAGGATCCCGCCTCGCTCATCGCATCGCTGCGGGATGCCCTGGCGCTCCCCGATGAATCGGGGCCGGAGGCAGCCAAACGCCGGGTGCATTTGCAGTATCTCGATGCGCTGGATGGCGTCGGCCGGACCAAAGGTTCCGCCGTCCGGCAAAAGGTCAGTCAGAAGGTGGAGCGAATCCGGCAGCTGCTGTGGTGGCGCGAGGAGTTCCGGGACATTTCCACACGCTATTATCACCTGATCCGGCAAACCAGTCGGAAGCTGGCCGATCTCCTGGTTCAGGACGGAATCCTGGAGCAGGCGTCGGACCTGTGGTTCCTGACCATGACGCAGATCCTGGCCCTGCTGGAGGAGAAGCTTTCCCCCGAGCAGGTTCGTGACGCCGTTCGCCGGGGGCGCGACTATACGGAAAGCTTCCGCAGCTATGCCAGCGACAATGAAATCGGAGAGGGGGCTTCGGTCAGCCATCCGCTGCCCACCGGTGCCGGCTGGAACGAGGCCGTTCTGACCGGACTTCCCGCTTCCGGCGGACGGATCCGGGGCCGGGCCCGGGTCATCGCCGGTCTGGAGGACATCGACCGGATTGCCCCTGGCGATCTGCTGGTAACCCGCTTTACCGACACCGGCTGGACGAGCAAGTTCGCCCTGCTGAGCGGCGTCATTACCGAATACGGCGGAGCTCTCTGCCATGCCGCCATTGTCTCCCGCGAATACGGCATCCCCTGCATTGTAGGCGTCCGGGGAGCCATGGAGGCAATCCGGGACGGCGACTGGATTACCATGGACGGAGCGACGGGAACGATTTACCGGGAGGAGAGTCTATGATCATCGGAAAATACAACGGGTCCGTTCTGCTGACCTACCTGGGTGTAATCCTGGCTGTCATCGGGCTGGGCTTTGCTCTGAACGGGCAGTACGCCCAGGCGATGATCTGCCTGATTCTGGCCGGCCTGTGCGATCTGTTCGACGGTACCGTGGCCGAGCGCTTTCAACGGGACGACGAGGAGAAAGCTTTTGGCCGGGAGATCGATTCCCTGGCCGACATGGTGTCCTTTGCTGCCCTGCCGGCGGTGCTGACCCTGAGACTGTGCGGAACCGGGCCTCTGGTACTGGGCTGCGCGGCCCTCTATGTCCTGGCGGCCATCATCCGCCTGGCCTATTTCAACCTCAAGGGCACGGAGTCGACCCGGGACGGCCGGTTTTATCACGGCCTGCCGGTAACCTATGCCGCGCTGATCTTTCCCCTGCTGTACCTGCCCCTGGCTTTCCTGCCGCCGGTGGTCACCGGGGTGGTCTGGCCGCTGGCCTTGGTGGCCGTTGCGGCCGCCTTTGTCATTGATCTGAAGGTCAGAAAGCCGGATCGGGCCATGAGCCTGCGGCTTCTCGGACTGGCGGTCCTGATGGTGCTGCTGTACGCGGTGGAGGTGATCCTGCGATGATTTATGACCGGAAAACCAATTCCTATGGGGAGGACCGACCCTTTGGCGGCCCGCTGCTGCGTCTGCTTTATCAAAACTGGGCCCGACCGATTCGATCGATCTTTCTGGGCACCAATTTTTCCGACCAGGGGGCCTGGGTGCTGGAGAAGCTGTACCGGCGCAGGCGGATCGATGCTCTGATGGCAGCCCATGGCATTGATCCGGAGCTGTTCGAGGGCTATCCCTATGATCATTTCCGTGACTTTTTCCTGCGCGCCTACAAAAAGGATGCGCTGCCCGCCGCGGAGCCCGATGAGATCATCAGTCCCAGCGACGGCAAAGTCATGGTTCACCGCATCGGAGAAGACCTCAAAGTCCGGGTCAAGGGCCGGTTGTATACCCTGCGCGAACTGATGGGGGGCCATGAGGCCGCCGAGCTGTTTCGCGGCGGGCACCTGTTTCTGATCCGGCTGTCGCTGGATGACTGCCACCGCTTTCTCTATACGGAGAACGGCGCCTTCAGCGGACGCCCCATCCGCAAGATCCCTGGGCGGCTCCACACGGTGTCTGCTTTGTCCGACGGCGAACCGGTGCTGAAAGAAAATGAGCGACGCTACAGTATCCTGGAAACCCGACGCGGTCTGGTGGGGGTCATGGAAGTCGGAGCGCTCCTGGTGGGCCGGATCCGCTACCATGCGGCCCAGCGGCCGGTGAAGTACCAGGAACGGGGCTGGTTTGAGCCCGGCGGATCCACCATTATTCTGTTGTATCAGAAAGGCATGGTGCAGCCCGATCTGGATCTGATCCGCGAAACGGCGGCAGGTCATGAGGTCCGGGTGCGCCAGGGCGAAAGGATCGGAACGTATGTGGGGGCGACTTAGGATCTACCTGAAGGAGATGTATCCGGTTTTGCCCCGGCTGTTCGTCGCCGGCCTGATTTTCTTCGAAATCTATTTTGTCCTGCTGCTGAACCAGAAGGTCACCCGGTTTGACCTGAATCATCAGGAACTCATCGGCGTCTTTACCGTTTTTGCCTTTCTTCTGTTTCTGCGCATTGCCGATGATTTCAAAGATTATGAGACCGACCGGCTGATGTTCCCGCAGCGTCCGCTGCCCTCCGGGCGGGTCCGGAAAAGCGACCTGAGGGGGCTGCTGGTTCTGGTCCTGGCACCGGCGCTGGTGCTCAACTTCCTCTGGATGAACAATCTGGTCTGGTTTTTGCTGCTGTTTGGCTACGGCCTGGCCATGTCGGTCTGGTTCTTTGCCCGGGAGCGGATCCGGAACAGTCTGCTGCTGGCGGTGGTGACCCACAATCCGGTGCTGATGATCCTGAATCTCTACATCATTTCCTTTACCGTCATCAAGTACGGTCTGCCGGCGGTCACGCTGCCGGCCGTGCTTCTGGCCTTTTCCCTGTACTTTCCGGGACTGATCTGGGAGGTGGCCCGCAAGATCCGCGCTCCCCGGGAGGAAACGGAGTATGTCACCTATTCCAGTCTGTGGGGGGTTCGCCGGGCCACCCGGTTTGTCCAGGTGCTGACGCTGGTGGATATTTTGACCAATCTGATTCTGATCTGGTCCATCAACCGGCCGCTGGCAGCGGCACTGGCCGCCAACGTGGCCGTCATGACCCGCGATTTTTCCCGGTTCATTGCGGATCCGGACCGATTCCGGCTGATTGACAAGGTGGAGCGCTACACCATCCTCACAGAATCCATCATGGTGGCGGCAGTAGCCATCCATCTGCTGCTGGGACCGGCCTGAGACATGTATGAACAAGCAACTGCCAGGAGGACTGAATGCCATGCATAACATCACTTCCCCCCGATCCATCGGATCCAAGGCCGAGTCGCTGAATCTGCTTCGCAAGGCCGGCTTTCGCGTGCCCGAATTTCTGCTGGTTCAACCGATGGTTCAGGGAGGCAATGCGGCGTCATTGAGCCAGGCCTCTTTGGATCCCGCGCCCTGGTCACTGGCGGAGTCCGATCAAAGAGCGCTGGAAGGCTTTCTGAAAGAGGGCAGGTACTACGCCGTGCGTTCCTCCTCCGAGCTGGAGGACCAGGCCGAGTCAGCCATGGCCGGTCTGTTTGAAACATTTTTGCGGGTGCCCGCCGGGGAAGTGACTGAGCGCATCGGCGACTGCCTGGCCTCCGCGGGAGCCGAGCGGGTCAGGGCCTTTGCCGCGGCCCGGGGGCTGCCGCTGGCCGGGGCAATGACGGTCATTGTGCAGGAGATGGTCGAGCCCGAGCTCTCCGGAGTTCTGTTCACGGTCAATCCTCAGGGACTGCTCAATGAACTGACGGTGGTGACAGGCTATGGCGTGGGCAGCGGCATTGTGACGGATCAGGTTCCGGTGACGACTCTGATTTACCATCGGCAGGACAAGGCGGAGCTGATCTTGCGCCAGCCCGGCTCGCCGGAGCTGTCTGCCCCGCAGCGCCGCACGCTGATCGAGGCCGGTCTGGCCCTGAGTCAGGCTTTTCCCTGGCCGGTGGATGCGGAATTCGCCCTGGCGCAGGGACAGCTCTGGCTGTTGCAGGCTCGACCCATAACCGCGCTGTCAGAAGAGGTCACCGTTCTGGACAACAGCAACCTGTCCGAGAGCTATCCCGGGCTGACCCTGCCGCTGTCCATTGACTTTGCCCGGACCGCCTATGCCGGCATTTTCCGGGGACTGATGTCCCGGATGTTCGGACAAAATCTGCCCCCGGCGCTGGAAACCCTGGCGGGGGAGATGGTCACGGCCTCCTCGGGCCGGATGTATTACCAGATCAACCACTGGTATCAGCTGATGAAGCTGCTGCCGCTGTCCTCCTGGTATATTCCGCTGTGGCAGGACATGATGGGGGTGAATCAGCGAGGGATTCCAAAGGCCGAGATCGCTCTGAGTCCGCTGCAGCGGGCCTGCGGTCTGATTCGGCTGGCTCGGGCACTGGCCTCAGTACCCCGGGAGATGGACCGGCTGGATCGGGATTTTCAGGCGTTTCGCCGGGAGCTGGAGCAGTCTCCGGTAACCGAGCTCTCCCGGGAAGAACTCAGGCAGCGGTACGATCGGATGAAGGCGGAGCTGCTGAGCCGCTGGGATGTTACCCTGCTCAATGACCTTCATGCCTTTGTGCTGACCGGTCTGCTCCGACGATTCAGGGGGCGGGACGCCTCTGCCTTTGCCGGGGAAATCACCCGGCTGGGGGAAGTGGCCAGTCTCAGGCCGGTACAGCTCCTGGGGCATATGGCGCGAATCGCCCCGACCCAGCTGCTGGAACTGACGGATGCGACTCAAATTCAGCAGTATCTGGCGCAGTCGGGACCCTTTCCGGATCTGCTGCGGGACTATCTGGCGGAATACGGGGATCGCTATCTGGAGGAACTGAAGCTGGAGTCCAGAACCTTCCGGACAAATCCGGAACTTTTGGCTGAGACCCTGCGGGCCTTGAAGACCCAGGGGAATCTGACCGATGACCGGGACGACCAACCGCCGGTCATGCCTCGCGGTCTGGGCGGATGGATTTACCGCCGCGCCGCCCGGGCCATTCGCAACCGGGAAGTTTCCCGGCTGAACCGGACAAGGATTTTCGGCATGGCCCGGGGAATATTCCTGCGACTGGGCGAGCTCCTTGTTCAGGCCGGGGAACTGGACGATGCCAGGGATGTCTTCTGGCTGACTCAACAGGAAGCAATGACCGGAGGAAGTGATTTGAAACAGGCGGTGAGAGAACGGCGGCAGCGGTATGACCAGTTCGGACGGCTGCCGATGCTCTCGCGGCTGGAATTCGCCGGTCCGGCCTTTGACCGGATCCTGCCGGATGCCGTTCAGGCACCGGATTCTCAGTCGGGACCGATTATGGGCGTGGGGGTCTCCGCAGGCATGGCGCGGGGCCGAATCCGACGGGTTGAGGATTCATCCAGGGTGATGCCGGAGCCGGATGAGATCCTGGTGACGCGCCAGACCGATCCCGGCTGGGTGTTTCTGCTCACCCGCTCGGCGGGGATCATTTCGGAAAAGGGTTCCCTGCTGTCCCACACGGCCATCATTGCCCGGGAGCTGAGCAAGCCGATGGTGGTGGGAATTCCGGGGGCACTCCGGCGCTTCCGGGACGGGGAGCGGGTACAGATCAATGGTCAGACCGGGGAAATCAGGAGGCTGGAAGAACATGAACGTAATTGAAGTCCAAACCGAACAGGACAGGATCGACTTTCTAAACCTGCCGCGGGCGCTCTACGGCCGGCGACACCATCAGAATACGGCTGTGGTGCGGCAGTTTCTGGAGGGCAGCCATCCGCTGTCGGATACGGCCGAAATCCGTCATTTTCTGCTGCGCCGGGAGAACCAGGTGGTGGGACGGATGACCCTGACGGCCAGTCCGGGCCTGGATACGCTGTTTCTGGGGTATTTTGAGTGCATCGATGCCCCCGCCTGTGCCAATGCCCTGTTTCAGAGAGCCCGGGAAGAAGCGCTCCGCCTGGGCCGAACTTCGGTCACCGGCCCGGTGGATGTCAGCTTCTGGGTGGGTTACCGCCTGAAGCTGGATCAGCCGGACCGGGTGTTCATGGGTGAGCCGCAGAACCTGCCGTACTATCCCAGTCTGTTTGAGCAGGGCGGGTTCCGCCTGATCAGTCAGTATTCCTCCCATTACTACCGGGCGATTCCGCCGGATCATGCGCTGACCCGGTTTGAACAGCGCCGGCGTCTGATGCAGAGCCGCGGAATCCGGCTGATCCATCCGGATTTTCGCGAGTTTGACCGGTACCTGGAAGATATTCATGGCCTGCTGATGGAACTCTACCGGGATTTTCCGGCGTTTGTTCCCATATCGTCGAAAAATTTCATTGCCATGTTCCGGGACCTGAAATCCATCAGCGATCCCCGGCTGATTGTTCTGGCCTATGATGGGGAGCTTCCCGTCGGGTTCTTCATCTCCTTCCCGGACTATCAGAACGACCTGGTTCAAGGCAGCACCGTCGTCCGACTGATCCATCTGATCCGGACCCGGCTCTGGCCCCGGCACATCGTCCTGTCTTATTCCGGTGTCAGGCATGGCTATGAAGGGCTGAGCGGAGCCCTCTACTGCGAAACGCTGGAATTTCTCAAAGCCAAAGGCCTGCCCGCGGTATCCACCCTGATGCAGAAGGGCAAGGTCACCTCCGGGTTTGAAAAAGAGCTGATCGAAGCCACGACCCATTACGGGCTCTACCGTCTGGATCTGGACACCTCCCGGTGAGTTCAATCGAATGAAACACAGCGCCCCACCCTGAGATTCCGCCGGGTGGGGCGCTGTGTTTGAGCAAGGGTGATAAATAAGTAAGCAAGGGAGCAAATAAGCAAGGGAACAAATAAGCAAATAAGCAAAATGTACGGCTTAAGGGTTTCCCTAAGTTAGACAGTTGGATCGGTTAACCAATTGATTCGTTGGTTCTATGGTTATTTGGTTCATTGATTATTTGGTTCAGGATACCGTTTGCTGATCAGACGATGGGCTGCCGGCCTAAAATGCCGCTCAGGATCCGGATCAGTATTTCATGCGGAAGATTTCGCCATGGAGGAAATGCTTGCATTGGCTCCGGGCGGGGCAGGTGTGGCACATGCGGGAGGCTTTGTCGGCTTCGTACAATATTTTGCTGAGGGCTGTGGCATGGTCCCGGCTGCGGTGAGCCTGGATCGCCCCCAGAATCTGATCGGTCTGGTCTTCTGGGAAACCGCAGCGCCTAAGGATCGCTTCCGCCAGCTGGGCGCTGGCCAGGGCGTGATCCGTGCGGTTCTCGTATTCCATCCAGCGGCCGATGTCATGGAGCAGACCGGCTGCGTAAATGACTTCCTTTTCCAGGTTCAGTCCCCGTTCCAGATTGAGGATCATGGCGATGCGGCAGACGTCCAGAAAATGGGGAAGATCATGGTGGCAGAAGATTCGGGTCTGTTCCGCGGCCTCGTTCTTTTCCAGGTATTCCAGAAAAACCGGATCCTGCAGGATGCAGTCGACGCGTTCCATCAGTCGGTCACTTTCCGGATGGCTTCACCCTGGAGCTGTTGCAGAATGTCCCGGAGGGGTGTGCCGTAAATCACGAGATCCGGCTCAATTTCAGACAACGGAACCATAACGAAGGCTCGCTGCCGCATGCGGGGATGAGGGATTTCCAGGGTGTCTGTCTTAACCCGAATCTCATCGTAGATCAGGATGTCCACGTCGATGTTGCGCGGACCGTTCCGGATGGTTTTCACCCGTTTCATGCCTTGTTCGATGCTTTGGGTGAAGCGCAGGAGCTCAGCCGGTTCCAGATCGGTTTCGCCTTCGACGACGATATTGTAGAACCAGGGCTGGTCATCATAGCCAACGGGTTCCGTCTCATAGAAGGAGGAGCGTTTCGTCAAGCGCACCTGCTCGCTGAGCCGCTCCAGGGCACGTTCGATGTTTTCCCGGCGCTCGCCCAGATTGCTGCCCAGACCCAGGAATATCCTAGTCATAATCCGCTCGCCTCCGCACTACGGTGACGGCAAAGTAGTCATAGTGGCCGTTTACGGGGGCGCCCGGCTTTTTCACTGTTAAATGGACTTCTTCCACTTTGTCGAAGGCCGCCAGGATCTGACCGCAGATCCGGTGGGCCAAGGCTTCGAGCAGATCGAAGCGTTCTCCCGTGACAATGGCGTCAATCAGCCGATAGACCTGTGCGTAGCTGACCGTATCATTCACGTCATCGGTCCGTCCGGCCTGTCTCAGATCCAGCAGCAGCTGGGCGTCGACGAAGAATTTCTGTCCCAATACTTTCTCTTCGGCCAGCACACCGTGATAGCCATAAAAATGCATATTTTCCAATAAGATCTTATCCATGCCAGTTCCCTCGGATGATTGCATCCGTTACTTTCGCAGCTCGCAAATTTTCCTTTACATCGTGCACTCGAACCATACCTGCACCCTGGGCGATTCCAAGGACTGTCGTTGCCAGGGTGCCTTCCATCCGTTCCTTGGGCGGAAGATCCAGAATTTTTCCCAGGGTGCTTTTCCGGGAGGTTGCCAGAAGCACGGGGTAGCCCAGCTCGATGATCGGCTCGAGGTGCCACATGACGTATACGTTCTGTTCCGGTGTTTTTCCAAAGCCAATGCCAGGATCCAGGATAATTTGGTCATCGGGGATTCCGGCCTGATGAGCGATGGCCAGTGATTTTTTGAAGAACCGGACCATGTCGGCCATGAGATCGTCATAATCGGCTCCATCCTGATTGTGCATAATGACGACCGGGGCCTGGTAGCGGGCGCATACCTGTGCCATGGCGGGATCCCCCTGGAGTCCCCAGATGTCATTGATCATGTGGATGCCATGCTGCAGGGCCTGTTCGGCTACCTCGGAGCGGATGGTGTCCAAAGACAGGATCGTGCCGGTTTCCGCCGTCAGGCGGTCGATGACCGGAAGAATCCGTCCCAGTTCTTCTTCGGCGGTGATCTGAACATGCCCTGGCCGGGAAGATTCTCCGCCCAGGTCGATGACATCCGCTCCTTCCTCGATCATGGCCAGGGCATGAGCCACGGCCCGGTCGACGTCGGTGAAGTCTCCGCCGTCCGAGAACGAGTCCGGGGTCACATTGAGAATGCCCATGATCAGTGTCTTCTCACCAAAGGCCAGCTGCCGGTTGCGGCAGTTCATGGTAATTACGGGCCGTTTGACTTGATTCATGACGTGCCTCCCTGCTACTTAATGATCATGGACAGAACTTCTGATCTGGATTTGGGATCAGAGGCCAGCGTGCCGCGGACACAGGAGGTAATGGTTTTGGATCCCGGCTTTTTGATGCCGCGCATGGTCATGCACATGTGTTCTGCTTCAATGACCACCATGACCCCATAGGGTTCCAGCTTCTCCATGATCAGATCGGCAATGGTTGAGGTCAGCCGTTCCTGCAGCTGCGGGCGCTTGGCGACGGTATCCACGACCCGGGCCAGTTTGCTCAGTCCGGTGAGTCGGCCGCCTTTTGGCAGATACCCAACGTGGGCTTTTCCGAAAAATGGAACCAGGTGATGCTCGCACACGGAGTAGAAGGGGATGTCCTTGATCAGAACAAGCTCTTCATATTTTTCTTCCTGGAAGTAGACGGCCAGATGATCACTGGGATCCTCGCTTAATCCTGAAAAAATCTCTTCATACATTTTCGCCATTCTCTTTGGCGTATCCACCAGACCTTCGCGATCGGGATCTTCGCCGATGGCGGAGAGGATCTCGCGGACGGCATTTTCAATTCGTTGTTTATCCATAATGGGTCTCCTTCTGATGCTTATTGGTTTTGTCCTGAAACAGCGAGCCGGAATACGAGCAGCGCACCGCTCCCACTGGGAGCCGCTGCCATCGGACGTAAGCGTTTCTGATTACTTCCATTTTACCACCAAACCATGGCAGATATAGCAATATTGGTGGAGTTCAGATGAATCACCAGGCTCATGCTTTTCATTCTGTTCAAAATTGCGGATAATATATGGTCGAATAGGCTATGAAATGAACGGATTATGACGAAATACAAAGGTTCGATACAATATTTACGTATTAATAACTTCAATCAATTTTTGTTTTTATTTATATCCTAAATAATGGATTATAATAAAAACATCAAGAACAAACAATTTCTCCAGGAGGCCGCATCATGAATGAGAAGAAAAAAGATCCCAGAGAAACGTATGACTTTAACAAGGATGTTAAGCCGCAGAAAGATCATCTGACGAAGAATGACGTGATCGACCGCCCGGTCAATCAGGCCAGACGCTATGAAATAAAATCGACCGGCGTTCCCACGATCCCAGGTCAGACACCGGAGAACCAGACGGAAGAACTGACGATGGATCAATCGGAGACCGCACCGCCCGAAGAGTAAAATAAGGCATCCATCGGATAGAGCCGTTCCTTCAAATACCAAACCGGTGAAGAGAGCCGATCATCAGCTCGGGTGAATCGGATCGATCAAAGGATGTGTTTCCTGCGGTCAAAATTAAGGGAACCATCCGATCATTAAAATTTTACAGGAATGAAATAATCGAACGCCTTTTGAAACGACCAATCGTCCGTAAGGACTTTGGATAAATATTAAAACATTTTGGAGGTATATTATGGGTATTATATTATGGTTAGTCTTTGGTGCAATCGTAGGTTGGATCGCAGGGATTATCATGAATGATCAGAAATCCCTTGTTATGAACATCATTGTCGGTATCGTCGGTTCCTTCCTCGGTTCCTGGCTGGCCTCAACTTTCTTTAATACGAGCTTTAACGACTTCAGCATGGAAGGTGTTCTGTTCTCGGTCATCGGAGCCGCAATCCTGATTTTCCTGAAGCGACTCGTTACCGGCAGAGGATTCTAGACTTCACGATAAAACATTGATCCTGCCACACTCGGATGATTCGTACATCAGATTCACAGAACATCGTCTGGATCCATAATCAGCCGAACCATCCGGTCGACTCATGATCAAAAAATGGAAGGTGCTGCTGCAAGCCTCTCGAGGCTGCAGCAGCACCTTTTCACGTTCAGATACTCCATGCGTTATCATTGCAAAAAACTTTCTGGTCACTTATATAATGGAAAATATGATCGCAGCAACCAGAAAGCCCAGCTCAAACCCATTTGCAAATACTGGCACCCAAGGAGGGTACTTGGCTTTTAGTTTTCTCCCGAACAAGAGGTATAGAATAAAGCCGATTCCATAGATTGCAATTAATATGATGAAATTGTCAGTCATAGCCGCCACCCCTTAAAATGAGTATAATTTGTAGATCGCTACCCACGAAACATCCAGTGCCAGCCGGTTGTGATAATCCGCGTTTTTTCGTACATCTTCAGCCAGCGTTATCCTGTAAGCACTCCACAGGATTCCAGTTCCAGTAATGAGTGGTTCTCCAGGGCCGAACAAAGCGCTTTTTATGGCGGTCGCAGTCGCGCCGATCAGAGCTTTTGAACTTACATTGTCTGCATACGCCCGAGCTTGATCGCTTGAATAAAAACGATAACCGTA
>JABNAD010000695.1_pt1 | contig 16930 bp, 14 predicted proteins | sample 7240381 | NCBI WGS metagenome assembly JABNAD01 (sample SAMN11332834, study PRJNA596920) | anaerobic digester metagenome | biome: digested sludge; isolation source: digested sewage sludge-derived enrichment culture grown on H2/CO2 | place: Germany: Goettingen
GAGGTAAGCGGACTATGAAGACATTGACAATCAACGGGGTGGCAGTAGCTGCCCCGGTTACTTTAGAGGTAAATTTGGGGGATCTCGATGCCGAGACCTCCGGACGAAACGTCCTGGGGACCATGATGCGAGATCGGATTGCCGGAGGCAAACGGAAGATCAGTCTCAAATGGGGGCCATTGAGCGATTCGGAAATAGCGGACATCTTAAATGCGGTCAGCCCGGTATTTTTTCCGGTGAGTTATCCGGACCCAATCAGTGGGCAAAAGACCATCACCGCCTACGTGGGAGACCGCAGCGCTGCGCTTTTGAACTATTCCATGGGCAAGTGGCTGGGCCTGTCCTTCAATCTGATCGAGAGGTGATTACATGATCAATACAGCATTCGCAGCTCCTGATCGAACACTGACTGCAAGGATCACCATTGACGGCACCATCTATGGACCAGACGTCATCGCCAGTATAAAGCTGAACCGCGGCATAAGCCTTGCAGATCAATTTGAGATCGGGACGGCCTATGCCCAAGTTTGTACTTTTGAGTTGCTGGACGAAAACGACACACTGCTGCAGGGGCACAGCTTCATGGGCAAGACTGCTACAGTTGAAATCGGCGTGGAGATCCTGGATGAATTTAACTATGTGACAGTAGGAACATACATCCTGCAGGCCCCTGAAAAGGTCCAAAAGACACTCTGGCGCTTCGATGGCGCGGACGCCATGATCCAGACGGACATCAAGTTTGAGGACAACCTGGAATATCCGCAGACCGTGACTGCCATTTACCAGCATGCCGTGGAGCAGGCTGGACTAACCACGGATACAACTACATTCATCAATGGCGACATCCTGATATACCTAAAACCGGCCTATTATGACATGACCATCCGGGAAGTACTGGCTGATGTTGCTGAACTGGCTGCGGGTTATTGTCTGTATGAGGATGGACAAATCAGGATCAAATCCATCGTCCAGGATCAGAACACCATCGTAAACGGTGAAAACATCATCAGCTTCCGACGTCATGAGGACAAGGACATCCTGATCGATCAGATTATCATTCAGCAGAATGGAGCGGAAGATCACGTGGAAGGCGTGGGTGTCAGTCCGTACTACATTGCGGACAATGCCTTCATTCAGGGAGATCCGGAGCGATTCGCCCCATCCCTTTACGCGGCCTTGAATGGTACGGCCTTTACGCCCTGCGAGGTGGAATTCAACGGCAACCCTGCAGAACCGCTGACCGGCTGGGTCACGCTGGACTTCCTGGGGGTCACGTACAACGTGCTGCCCATGGCACGTGAGATCACATTTGCCGGAGGGATGCGTGAAAAGTGGGTATCCAACTACCTGGACAATAAGCCCAAAGATCCTGCTGCGGAAAATCCGATCCGCACGATTCGCCGGACCAATGCCAGCGTGCTGGTCCTAAAGGACCGGATTGAAAGTCGTGTCGCTGCAGTGGAAGAGGACATGACAGAACTGGGATCAGCCTTCACGCAGCTGCCTGGCCAGATCCTACAGACGGTATCGCAGAGTTACACAACTACAGGTGAATTCGGGGACTATAAAACGGAATTGGCCAGCCAACTAAGCCAGACTGCCAGTGATTACTCGATCGAATTCACCACTGTTAAAAAGACTGTGACCGACCTGGAAGAGGACGTCCAAGATGAACTCGACCTGATCAAAAACCAGATCAAATTCGGTCAGGAAGAGATATCACCAGGCATCTGGACTCCGACAATTACGCTTGGATCATCGACCAATCAGATGACATTGATCATCCGTAACAATAAAATCTCATTCATGCAGGGCACCAATGAAGTCGCCTACATCAGCAATAACACACTTTACATTACAGATGGAACATTCCTGAATTCGCTGCGTATTGGCAACTTTGCCTTTAAGCCTCGGTCAAATGGCAGTTTATCCTTCAGCAAGGTGGTATAGACATGGCAACTTTTTATTCAACTGGATATGGTGGAAATTATCCGGAGCGCATGACGCTGCGAACCGTGGCCACGATCAACAGCCAGAGCATAGTAAACAACACCTCAAACGTTACGATATCCGCCTATGCCTATTACAATTACACCCAGACGGCCCCGAACCCAACTGATGGCGGACAATCCCTGCGGATTGATGACGTTCGGGTACATAGTGCAAGTAAGAACCTGGATTACACCGGATCAAACAGCGGAAACCAGTTATTTTTATTTTCCTGGACTGGAGACATTGCTCACGCCTCAGATGGCACCAAAACCGTAAATATCAAGGTGTGGCAAGACTGCCCTGACGTCACCACGCTGGAATACCTGTATGGATCCCATAGCTGGACCCTGACGACCATCCCCAGAGTCAGTACACCTACAGTATCGGCCTCAACTGTGGCCCTGGGATCCAAAGTCATCATCAACACCAATCGGGCGGATACCAGTCTGCTGCATGCCCTGGATTATTCCATCGGATCCCAGAGTGCGACCATTGCCACCAATGTCGGGGACAGCTTTGAATGGACCGTGCCCCTGGGCATTGCGGACGTCCTGCCATCGGGCACGTCAGGCACCGTGACCATCACTTGTTACACGTGGTCAGGCAGCACGCACATCGGCACCAAAACCGTCACGCTGACGGCCACCGTGCCGAACGCTGCGCCATTCAAACCCACGGTCAGTATCGACACTGTAGCAGAGGCAGCCACCGAAATGATCGGAGCTGGCTTTTACCTGGCTGGAAAGTCCAGGGTAAATGTTCAGGCCAGTGGATTCCCAAAGTACAGTGCAGCGATCAGCAGCTACTCCGTCACCGTCGACACGGCCACCCTGTCCGGGTCCAACGTCACATCGGCCGTTATCTCCAAAACCGGGGACATCGCAATATCCGTGACCGTGACGGACAGTCGGGGATACACTGGGACGGCATCGACAACCGTGAACTTCAAAACCCTGGCAGCCCCAACCGTCAGTGCAGCATCGATTAACGTGGGCAGTGCGCTGACCATCACCACGAACCGGCACACCACGGCCATCTCGCACACGCTGAAATACACCATTGGGGCGCAAAGTCTGCTGACCATCGCTTCGAGCGTGGGGGCCAGCACGGATCCTGCTTGGACAGTTCCCTTGAACATCGCAGACGCCATCCCATCTGCTACATCGGGCATTGTGACCATCACGCAGTACTCATACAATGGGTCCAATCTGCTGGGCAGCACCACCGTGACCTTCACGGCCATGGTCCCCAATACGGCGACATTTAAGCCAACGGCCACGATCAGCAGTATAACAGAAGGAGCCACCGGCCTGACGGCCTTCACCGTGTTCGTGCAGAATAAGTCAAAGCTTCGGGTCCAGTCCATGGCAACGGGCAAGTATTCCGCCACGATCAGTCAGTACAAAGTGACCATCGCTGGCACCGCCACGCATTACGGGGCGGACATCACATCAGCCATCCAGGGCACCAGTGGGGCCAAAAGCATCTTGCTGACAGTCACTGACAGTCGAGGCTATACGAACACGCATGAACTCAGTGCAACCGTCATTGCATACTCACCCCCAGTCATCACCAGCTTTACGGCCAGCAGATCACCTACAGATCAGGACAGTGGCCTATCGGCACCAATCAACTTCACGATATCGCCGGTCAGTAACCAGAATACCAAACGGTACTTGCTGCGATACAAGCCCACGGATGGCTCATACACGAACATCATCGACTCAACCGCATACTATACCAGGTCATTCACGCACACTGCAGCTGCAGGCACGCTGGATCCCAATCTGGGGTATGAGGTGGAGTTGACTGTCTATGACTATTTCACTTCAGTCAGCAGAACGGTCAATATCGCAACGGCCTTTGATCTGATCAACTATAACGCTTCGGGCAAAGGCCTGGCCTTTGGCAAGGTGTCCGAGGTTGATGGCCTGGAATTTGCACTGCCAGTCTACAACGGCATTAAGGGAATCGTTGGCACCGTCTATACGTATGAGAATTGGGGAAGCTTTTATGCTGGATCCTCTTCAAACGTCGGGGCCATAGTCATTAACCTGGGCACCACCAATTTCATGTTCAATGCTCAAATCACAGTTCGCTCATACTTTAATCTGGTCAACCTGACCGTGGGGGGATATACCTATACGTCCACTACTGCCTGGCATCTGCCACAAGCCACCGGTACTGTATTTACCTCATCTATTAATGTCCGCTTTTCAGCCGATGGAGCAGCCCGTTATATGATCATTGGGGATTCGGGCACAGACTGGGGCGGATATCTCCACGTAACCATCGATAAAATATCGGTCGGGTACAGTGGGGGTACACTTCAACCCTTTGTGGTATCGCTGGCAGGGACTATCCCAGGAACCGTGAATCAAACCTACACCATCGGGGGATCTGGGGTTCTGGCAGCCTATCCGGTGGGATCTATTTACCTAAGCGCGGCCTCAACCTCACCTGCAACGCTGTTCGGGGGAACCTGGATAGCCTTTGGGACCGGTCGTACCCTGGTGGGTATCGACCCTGGACAAACGGAATTCAATACAATTGAAAAAACAGGCGGGCATAAGAACCTGCAGGCACACACCCACGCAGGATCTTCTGGGTCCGCAGGTGATCATGGCCATACAGCCTCCTCCGGAACGGCAGGGGCGCACACGCATACAGGCACAGCAGCCTCAACAGGGGGACACATGCACACAGGCACGGCAGCCTCCGCAGGATCCCATACGCACACCATCGACTATCAGCGATTTACTGGTCTGAGTACATCTACCAGTGAATCAGCCTTTGACTTGAATCGCAGAGCAGGTACTTCATCATATGGAAGTTCTGCAGCTGCCCAATCAGCGGGTGCCCATACTCATGCGGTGTCCACGGTTTCCGCGGGTGATCACTCTCACACGGTGTCCACAGTTTCCGCCGGGGATCACTCTCACACGGTATCCGTGGTCGCAGCAACAGCACATACCCACACGGTAACCATTGGATCGACTGGAGCAGGAACAGCTGAAAACCTCCAGCCCTACATCACTGTATATATGTGGAAAAGGACAGCTTAATGGAAAAACTCTATGCCGTTACGGAAAATGGCGTCACCACTTTTATATACGAATCAGACGTTCACGATGACATTAAAGTATTGGCAGAAGAAAAACTTGCACTGATTGGATGGTCAATTGTAGAGGACACTCCCAGGCCAGCAGACACGGAGACTGAAACGTATGATCTGAAAGTGGGATTTATTGATGGGCGATACGTAAAAACGTGGATTAAGAGGCTTAAAACCAATGAAGAGATCACCAGGGACGAAGTGGAAAAGCAAATTGATGCATTGAACCAACTGCTGGGGACCAGTGAGGATATAGGCACGGACACACTCAGGGGTTTGAAAGGAGTACTCAATGCGGATATTAATGCCAATCCTGCGAAGTATATCAAAGCACTTGCGGATATTGTTATCGAGCTTATCAAAGCCGAGCGGAGAACTTCGCGGATAACCGTGAGAAAATTTGAAAGCGTGCTTTAAAGAAGAAATATGATTTGGAGGGTTTACATGGTATATGAAATTAATCCAGTTGAACATGGAAAGATCCTGGCAGAAGTGGGAAGACTTAAAGATGATATTAAAGCGATGGAAAAAAGAATCGATGAACTGGAAGCCTACGCAAGGCGCAATGACACCGAGCATCAGGGCTTTTCAAATTCACTGGAAAAGCTCCAAGGAGTTCCTGACAGTCTGAAGAAAATCGAGAACTCAATCCTTGTTGTGACTCCGAATCAGGCGAAAGAAAATGGAAACGGCTGGCTGACCATTCTGCTTAAAAATCCGACATACCTCATGTGGATCATTCTCGGAGCTGTGATCATCTCCATGGTCCTCATGGGGTATAACTTTGTCGAGATCAGCCAGGTACTGGATAAACTTCAATAGGAGGGTTGGATGGAAATAAAAAAAGCTGCCAATTACAACAGCAAAATCTTCACGAACAGACGTAATACGACATTCAAGATACCTCAGAAGTGGGATGTAATTGTGAACCACATTACTGAAGGGTACATGCCCGGAACTTTATCCTGGCTGGAAAATACCGAAAAGGATCCAAATTCAGACAGATTTGTTGCAGAAGTATCCTGCCATTACATTGTTACCCGCAGTGGTGAGATATATCAGTTGGCGGATCTCCAGCACGGCACCTGGCATGCCGTGAAGCGTTCCCCTTCCGCCAGAATTGTTCAGCTGCGCTCAGCTCCGCCTAATTTGTACTCAGTCGGCATTGAGCATGAAGGCATGCACAAGGAAACACAGGGGCGCCTGACGGCCCCACAATACCAGGCTACACTGGAACTACACAAACACATCATCGAACAGTACGAGTCTACCTTTAAGGAGCCTTTTGTGATTAATCGGGATCACATTATCGGCCACTATGAGGCGGACACTGTCAATCGGTCCAAGTCAGATCCAGGACTGGCATTTCCATGGGAAAAACTCATGACTGACTTGATTAATTGGAATAAGAAACGAAAAGAGGAGGAAGTAAAAATGGAAGAAAAAAAAGAACTGGATACTGCACAGCAGTGGGCAGTGACAAATGGAATTGCAGCTGACAGAAACTGGGATGAGCCAATCAGTAAATCAACACTGATATGGGTCCTCTTTGATTTTTGGAAGAAATTCATTAAAAAGTAGTAGGTTTAAAATGACTGAAAGAACAATGTTTATTGATGCATTGATACACGTGACAGTGCTTTTTTTAACGGCTGTACTGGTCCCGGCACTTAAGTCCTGGATCGAGCGTAACCGTGACAACAAAGAGATCCAGTTGGTTCTCCAGTTGGCGGATATTGCCGTGAAGAGTGTGGAGAACGATCTGATGACAGAAACCGGCCAGGCAAAAAAAACGGAAGCTCTGGCCAGGTTGATCTGTCAGATTAATGGGTGGGGAATCAAAGGATTTAGCACGAAAGAATTGAACCACTACATTGAAACCGCAGTAAAAGAAATGTGGGATCAGGAGTTGCCTGAATCCCTTCCGATGTTAATTGACACTGTGGAGCAGGAATTGTAAAGTAAATTGGACATCATAGGTAAGACATAAGTGAACAAGCCCCATGCAGTAGCTGCTCCAGAATACGGAGGATGCGAAGCATGGGGCTTGCTTACTTTGCTATAATGTACCTAAAAGTATCGGAGGCAAAATGAAAGATCAAAGAGGCCGCCATTGCTTTTGTCGTTGATGATATGGAAAATGAAATTGAAACATAGGAGCAAAATGGTTAAAACTAAAGGAATTAAGTCCGGTACGATGAACGAATTGCTCTCCAGTACGATCCCATTGATTTAAGGAGGGTTTATCATGGCTGTGTTAGAACGTCAAAAATGGAAATCTGTTGAATACTCCAGAAACAAAATAATTAAATCAGGTAAAATTATCAAAAGGCCCGATTCTACTTCTGAGCAAATCGAAGAAGCCACTAAGGTGATTGATAACTGGAGAGCAGCTCATGCATTTCCGCTACACGTCATCTATATGCATCTTCGCAGAATGGCGGAAGGGAAGAATATAATTGTTGCTGAAAGACTAAAACGACTGGATTCCATTATTAAAAAGCTGGAGCGCGAACCCTCCATGAGCCTTTGGATGATGCAGGATTTAGGCGGGTGTCGATTTATTGTTCCAACTTTAGAAGACGTTTATAAATATTCCGAGAAATATGATAATTCAAGGAAACGACATATATTCAAAAAGAAATACGACTATATAGTTGAGCCAAAGCTTTCTGGTTATCGTAGTTTACATATGGTGTATGAATACCATAGTGATACTGTTGACACCTACAACCAAAATGTACTCATAGAAATACAATACCGTACACATCTGCAACATTTATGGGCAACAGCAGTTGAAACAGTGGGCCTTTTTACAAAGCAGGCAATAAAATCAGGACAAGCTACCGATGATGTAAAACGCTTTTTCGTTTTGATATCTTCGTTATTTGCTTTGCGGGAAAATTGTCCAATTGTTCCAGGAACTAATTCGGATGAAAAAGAACTTGTATCGGAAATAGAGGAAATTGATTCAAAATGTAATTTGCTAGATATGCTTAGTGCAATTCGTGTTGCAGTTGGTTATCAAGACCAGAAAGCTTTTGACAAAAAAGGATATTATATCCTGATTTTTAATTACAATAATAGGCGATTACAAATTAAATTTTTTAAGCCTAGTCAAATGGATGAGGCCAACGAAATTTACAGCCAAATCGAAAAAACACGGGCTGAATCTAAAATCGATGCTGTTTTGGTGCGAGTTTCCTCCATCAAAGCTCTGAAGTCTGCATACCCTAACTATTTTTCGGATATCGGTGATTTTCTTGGGATTGTAAAATCCTATTTAATTTAACTGACTTGTGTTGCACCCAATTCACCCCCGAAATACTAGTAAAAAACAAAGTGATTTAACGTGACCAACGTGAATACTGACAGACCCTATCCAATACTCTGATTTTTTCAAGCACAACCGTTTGCTCGTAGTGACATACTTAACTTATGGGGAAATGCGTGACGAGATTTATCGGTGTTTGGAGTTGCAGGAAGTTTTTGACAGAAGTAAAGAGCCTAGTTAGGCTCTTTCAGACTGTAGACATACGAGGTATTCCAATTTGGAGTACCTCGTAGATTTTTTTGAGCCAATATTCAAAATAATCTTTTGGGTCAGTTTTAATGGCGCGATTTAGGATCACCTGATCCCATTGCTTTGTTCTATCCAGGTGGCTGATCAATTTTCTCAAATTGTGGGCAGCATAAGTTAGCGCTGCCGTTATTTCCATGGAGCGCTTGCCTTTGAGCATCGTATAGCGGAATCCAAACACCTCTTTGCTCAAGCCAAAGATTCTTTCAATGGTTTCTTTCCGCTTTGAGTAGATTTCCTTGACTCCTATCAGATATCGAAGTTCTTCCGCTTCCTCCAGGTAATCCTGCCACACATGACGTGTTACCACCTTGACCATATTCTTGCTCTTGGTGCATTTATCCCGATGCGGGCAGCCCTTGCAAACTTTCGGATCGCTTTTATATTCCCGGTAGCCTTCTCGATTGGTGGTGGAGTACTTTAAAGGTTGGTCGTTGGGGCAAAGATAGCAATCGAAATGTTCATCATAGACGAATTCCTTTTTGCAGAAAAATTCCTTGTTTCCTTTGGGCCTGGTATAGGGAAAGATCGGTTTGATCTCCTCTTCCAGAAGCTGGCGAGCGATTGCAGGCGTCTTATAACCGGCATCGAGTACCATCATTTCAGGCTTGAGGTTTCGGAGCTTTTCGTACAGTGCCGGAAACGTCTTGCTGTCATGGTCATTGCCCGGGTGGACTGAATACTCCAGCACATATGCGTTCTTATCACAGGCTGTCTGGACATTGTAGGCGAACACCTCCTTGTGCTCACCCTTATGGAACAAACCTGACTCCGGATCGACATCGCTCACCGTTATGCTTGCTGCTTGCGTCTTCTCGGTTTTTGGCAAGTCCTTCTTTCCATGCAACTGGCGGTCGATGCCTATTTCTTTCTCCAATTCATCAACATACCAGCTTGCGGCCTTCTGAATCTGTTCCTTGTGATTTTTGTTTTTATTAGCATGAGCTTTGACATGTGTGGCATCCACAAACAAGATCTGAGGATCGATCCCGCCATACTTGATGCAGCTGTCCAGTACGTTTTCAAAGAGAGCTCGAAAGACTTCAGACTCCTTGAATCGACGAACATAATTCTTGCTGAAGGTGCCAAAGTGGAGGATCGGATCAAGGATCGTATAGCCTAAAAACCAGCGATAGGCGACGTTGACTTCGACTTCACTGATGGTTTTTCTCATGCTGCGAATCCCAAACAACTTCTGGATCAGGGCGAGCTTAACCAGAATCACAGGGTCGATGCTGGGGCGACCTTCCTCTTCTGAATACAAATCTTTGCTAAGGTCATACACAAAGTTGAAATCGACCAAGTCAGCCACTTTGCGCAGCAGATGATCTTTGGGCACAAGCTGGTCGGTGGAAACAAACAGGATTTGATTCATTTCAGAAGATTGGTTGGACGACATCATTACACATCACCTCTTACCAATATTATAGACCAAAAAAGACCTTCAAACCATTGATATCACTAGGTTTGAAGATCTTTTTTGGTCTAAGGTCGTTTCAGACTTTGTCTACAGTCTGAAAGAGCCTAGTTAGGCTCTTTTTCTAAATGGAAAAATCTTCTAACGATGTCATCCAGGACATCATCATCCTCAAGTAGAATCTGTATGAGATCGTCGTGAGTATCTTGTTCAAGATCCTTCTCTGCTTCTTGGGCGGTATGATTTCTCAGGTATTTAAGCAATTCTCTTTCGGTCATTTTATCACCTCCTGTCCATTAATTATGCTAATATATAGCTAAAAACAAATAGTAGTGAGCGTGGACATGGTAATAAAAAATTATTTTAATAAAGCCGAAAAAACAAAGACCAGATCAGTTCTAAACTAGGAGGGTCTTGGATTGATCTAGGGCTTTTCCTAATTAAGAAACCTGTTCCGCTGTTATCTTTCCAAGCTGGGATAGTAGTTTCTTCATGGATCATTCTCAGTCATAAAAATACATCTGTATTTTAATTATGTTAAAATCAAAGGAGAATAAACAAAAAAGGTAGAAGTTTATAAAATTTGGAAGTTTCATCAGTGATTAAATATGAAAAGTAAAATAAGCTGGGCATAAACGATCCAATTGAAAAGATTGGTGGCTAAATTTGTGACGGTGTGAATAAGTAGTAGTTAACTACTACTATTGGGGGGTAATAGATTTGGCAGGTAAAAATAACTCTAAATCTCTTTCAGATGCTAAGGTGGCAAAGAAAGATGAGTTCTACACACAGATAGAAGATATTGCAGCTGAGATGCGCTACCATAGAAATCAATTTAGAGAACAAGTGGTTCTATGCAATTGTGACGATCCGTTTGAAAGTAATTTTTTTAAATATTTTGCTTTAAATTTCAATAAGTTAGGTTTGAAAAAATTAATTGCAACCTGCTATGCAACATCCCCTTTTATGTATACACAATTGACTCTTTTAGGAGAAGAAGAACCATTAAATATAGAAGATAACACCGCTAAAAAACCCTATAAAATAGAGATAACGGAAGTAATGGACGAAAATGGCGATGGTGCTGTCGACCTTGCAGATGTAGAATATCTATTGAAAAACAAAAAAAACGTTTTGACCATTTTGGAGGGTGACGGTGACTTTCGAAGCGATGAGTGTATCTCGTTATTAGAAGAATCGGATATTGTTGTCACTAATCCTCCATTTAGTCTTTGGATTCCGTACATGAAGCAATTGTTTGAATACAAAAAGAAATTTCTTATTCTTGGAAATTTGACTGGTGTTACTTACAAAGAAATATTTCCGTATATCAAGAATAATGAATTATGGCTAGGGCAGAGCATACACAGTGGAGATAGAGAATTCAGAGTACCAGATTCATACCCTTTAGAGTCGTCTGGTTTTCGTATTGGTGATAATGGTGAAAAATTCATCAGAGTTAAGGGGGTTCGATGGTATACAAACCTAGATACACCAAAAAGACACGATGAACTAGATTTGTATAAAAAATATAACTCGGAAGAATATATAACTTATGATAATTTTAACGGAATAAATATTGATAGTGTGGCAGATATACCGCGCGATTATTATGGTAATATGGGCGTCCCAATAAATTTTGTTGATGTCTACAATCCTGATCAATTCGATATTGTGGGTGTGGGTAGTGGGAATATGGCAAAAGAAATTGGCGTGCAGCGAAATTATCGCGGCAGATCAGATTTAGCATATACAATAAACGGAAATGCGAAATGCCCATTTGGTAGAATTATCATAAGGAGAAAAGCCGATGGAAATAAAACCACATCAAATTACGATCAAGCAACTGTTTGAGGATTATACCGATATGGGCGAGGAAGGCGTTTTCGGGTTTAATGGAAAGCTAAATATTCGTCCTCCTTATCAAAGAGAATTAGTCTATGACGCTAGTGAGCAAGCAGAAGTTATTGCTTCTGTCCGCAAGGGCTTTCCGATTAATGTTATGTATTGGATGGACAACGAAAATGGTACCTTTGAGTTATTAGATGGACAACAGCGCACATTATCTATTTGCCGTTTTATTGATGGCGAATTTCCGCTTGATATTGATGGAAACCCGAAATTTTATGATAATCTAACCGAAGATCAGCAAAATAAGATACTTAATTATGAGTTAACAATTTATTATTGTATTGGCTCAGATACAGAAAGATTAGATTGGTTTAGGATTATCAACATAGCAGGAAAGAAACTAACTGACCAAGAATTAAGGAATGCAGTTTATAATGGTGCCTGGGTTACGGCAGCAAAGAAAATCTTCAGCAAAACAAATTGTTATGCCTACAATCTGGGAGGTAATTATATACGTGGCGATTCGATACGACAAGAAATTTTTGAAACTGTTCTTTTATGGGCTTGCAATAAAGACAATATCGCTACAATAGAAAAATATATGGCATTACATCAGCATGACAGTGATGCTAAAAAACTTAAGGAGTATTTCACTTCCATAATTGACTGGATTGAAAAGGTATTTCCTGAATATCATCCAAAAATGAAAGGATTGCCGTGGGGCCTTTATTTCAATAAATATTATAATAGAATTTATGACATTACTGAGGTGAAAAACCGTGTACATGAGTTGATGGACGACCCTGAGGTTACGCGGTATGCAGGTGTTTTTGAATATATCCTTGGTGGCGAAAAAGATGTTAGACTTCTTTCTTTGCGGCAATTCGATGAACCCACAAAACGCGCAAAATATAAGCAGCAAAATGGCATATGCCCAATGTGCGGTGAAAGCTTCGCTTATAATGAAATGCATGGGGACCATATTAAGCCTTGGGCAAAAAATGGAACAACTACTATTGAGAATTGTCAAATGCTTTGTGCACGTTGTAACCTGATAAAAGGTGCAACCGAAGCAAACTTTTGATCTGTTTTTAATGCATAATCCAACTTGACGCAATCTTTGAGTTTATTGCGCTATAAAAGAAGCTGGGGGCTATCAAACCCTTCAGCTTCTTTGTATTATATTTTTAACCTCAAGTTATATTCCGATGACGATTTTTTTTGTTTTTTAGATCTCCTATATAACCAAATAGTAAGGTCAAAAATGTTTTTTGGAAGAGATGAAGTTTGCAGTATCATTCTAAAAAAAGTGAATGATAGAAATATCTTTTATCTGATATTTTTCATTTTTGATCGTTCAATTTTATTTTGTGGTAAAATTCTCCCTTTTCTGCTAAAGCGCGCAGTTTTGCATGAATCAACACACGAAAATCCCACTTTTTAGTTAACATTTCAGATAATTCGTCCACTGTCATCAATATAATGTAGACTTTACGACCAATAGCAAATGTTTGTAAAGCCTCTTTAGAATACTCTGAATTACTAATAAACAAGCCTCGAGTAAATCCCGATTTGGATCGAACTTTTTCATTGAAATTTACAAGCTCTGATTTGTCTATTGGTTTGCTAATCCATTTTGCCTCAAGCAAGTAGACATTATTATGGAATTCAAAGCTTCCATCAATTTGTTCTCCGATAATTTTAAAACTACCCCCTGGTTCTAGTTCATATGCTTCAAATAAATTCTTTAAATATTTTTCAAAAGCATATCCTCTTGCTTGAGCAGTTTCATCCATTTGCCCTAATTTTTCTAATTCATCACTAAATTTATTGTGATCTATTTCTGAAGTGTTAAAGAAACTTCGGACTTCTTTCCCATTGGCAAGCGTGTGTTTAAATGAAAAATTTTCGTACTCTAGTTCTTTGATTATTAAATTATCATTTGATATAACTTGGTCAAAACATATCTTAGTTATTTCTGATCTCTTAATAATAAGTTTATCAGTTTGTATGTTTGCGATACTTAGTTTTGTCATAAATGAATCAGTGATTTTGATGATATTTGTTTCTATATCATAATTTTCGTTTACTCTCTCGTAGTATTCATGTGAATTTATAATAACTTCAGTAATTTGAGTATTGTTGAAATTAATATAATCCATGTTTAAGTCATTTTGATCAGGATAGAGCTCAAATCTTTCGGCAATGCAAAAACTAATATTTAATTTATTAAAAATATAACATTCTAAAAATATTGTATGAAAAATACAGTAATTTATCTTTAACTCATCATACAAGTCAAATATTGCAAATTCATCTAGAAAGGCACTATTAGATAGATCTACAATGTTTAATCCAAATGCTAGGATTACAGGCATGCAAAAGATACATCCTTGAATATATAGTTTTTCTAATGCAGGTGATATGACTGGTAGCAATTCATCTTCATGGATTATATTTTGAATATTAAAATTAATATCTGAAATAAAAATTATTTTTCTTAGACTAATAGTATTATTCGAAATGATTTTATGTTCAATAAGCAGCTGTATATTAAAATTGAATGCAATAACTATAGTTTCAGCTGGATCGTTTACTAACAAATCATCAGGTTCATTGGAAAAATGTAGATTTAACTCGTTATAAGATAATAAACTTTCAGGGTTATAAAAGATTCTATATTTATTTAACTCATGAAATCCATCGTTAATTTCAACTGTTTCATCGGTCTTGTCCACAGCATCTTTAATTTTCTCTATAAAAATTTCAATATCCGATTTAGACTGGAAAGTGAAGAACACAATAACACCTCCAAGTTAACATTTTAACTTTTAAATTCCGATTTTTGAGCTTTTTGAATAACCGATCAATTGATCGAAATCCTGCCAAATAAACAACTATTTGGTAGAAACTAAAGAATGTTTGATTCAACCATGTGCTTATACCATTATAGCTCCATACCATTCGAATCATCAAATGAACTGATAACCATTTGAGTTATAACCTTATTTAGTTTCGTACTCATTCAGGTGCACCCTTAATGCTCCTATAATATGTTTGAACTTATAACCTGAGAGAATTAAGTTTAAAATAAAATCATGAGCCATCTAAAGGTCGTATCTCAAAGGATCTAATTGAATCAGTTTCTTACCAATGAATACGGACTTTGGAAGATATCTTGGTATGCACTACCAAAAAGTAACTGCAAAATAACTGCATGGTTATACAATACATCAAAAACTTGTAAAAAGTTTTATCGAAAAAACGAGTGATACCAATGCCTATAAGAACTTGTGAGAATTCATGTAGGTGGTTTTTGGGAACGCAGAAGTCGCAGGTTCGAATCCTGTCATTCCGACCAAATAAGCGGGTTCCAGATTTATCTGGAACCCGCTTTTGTTGAAAATAACAACAAAATAACAGCATATTAACAATACAGGTCACACATGAGCCAAGAAGATACATAAGAGAAGACTATCGAATACCTTTCAACCAAACATGAAAAAATAGACTCAATCCCGCATCATCGATAAAGCTACAGCAGACAAGACAATGAAGTCTATGCAGAACCTGAGGAGTTTCGCGCCAGGTACAACCTCATCAAACTTAATGTTCACCTGAGGGACATTGCTTTGTCAGTATTTAAATATATCTTGTAATAATAGGAATGTTCCAGCACAATATAGTTATTCCAAGTGAATGAAAATTCTCAATTGTACGTTCTAAAAATAATCTTGCTCCCTCATCTTCTCATCATGATCGGTCGGAAAAAGTACTTTTTCGGCCGACCATTCAATGCACGGATGCTTAAGAGGTACCGACAGTGATATACCCATTTTTTAGGAGGATCCATGATGAAAGGAACCATTTTTTCTCTGATAACCAATTTATTTCAGGGTAAAAGAACCAGGCATAGCTCAGAGACCGGAATAGTCCCAAAAGCACAGGAAGAGATATTTGCACTCAAAGTAGCCAATCCCGCTGATAACCTAGCTTTACTATCTCGAGTCTACTTACCGGCTGAGAATCCAAAAGGCCTTCAGCCTATCTTCAGCGTTAATGAAGAGGGACTTATGATTGCATATATGAACCTGATGAAAAGTGATCGGATCCTTAGCATCCATCATCAATATTCTTCCGATCCCCTCAAGCTGCTGAAAGCAAAGTCAAAGTCTTTATCAACAAAGCAAATCGAAGATAAATTATTTTACGTTGCTGGTGACTCCAGGACTGAAGAACTGAAAAATGTATACATGATCCGGGAGGATCTTCTGATTCAGATCACAGCACAGGGCTTCAGTGAAGCCGAGTTTGTAAATACTCTCAAGGGATTAATTGAAATAAATATCGACAGTAAAGATGTTGCACCCAGATCAAAATGAGTCAATAGTCCTAGGTCACTCATTCCATAGTTCCTTTGATTCCTGTACCAGTCAGTTGATAAAACCGGAGGTCAGGTTATATGAGGGGGGTGCAGCAGGTGACCAATAAGAAGATGGATACCATTAAGGCACTGACCAAGTATCTGAATAAGGATATGGTTGAAATGGCATTTGACAACATCAAGTAACGGTTGAATTTGAGACACCTCTTGGGTTCTTCTGAAAAATACTTGAATAGAAAAATTTCTTTGGCCTTTGTATCACTCCGAAACAGTTTCTTATAACCGGGGTCCAGACGAGTTGTTGGATCTTGGACAGATGCAATACGTGCTATCATGTCATGGAAATTTTATCTGGAGATTATTTATTTATACAACATTTAGTCATCGAATCACTTGGATGGATCCTTCTATTCGCATTGATTTGGGTATTGTCAGCGATTTGTTATACTCTGGATTGTAGATTCATCTTTCGTAGTCAGGGAAAATAGTATTACTTTGGATGGGGTGGATTATGGAACAAGATAAAAGCGTAATGACTACAAATCGTCAAAAATATGAAAATTATAGGGAACAGTTCAAGCGCCTTGAAAA
>JABNAD010000696.1_pt1 | contig 16919 bp, 16 predicted proteins | sample 7240381 | NCBI WGS metagenome assembly JABNAD01 (sample SAMN11332834, study PRJNA596920) | anaerobic digester metagenome | biome: digested sludge; isolation source: digested sewage sludge-derived enrichment culture grown on H2/CO2 | place: Germany: Goettingen
TCGGTGAGCTGTTCCCTGAGGATGGTATGAATCATGGCATTGATCATGGGCAGGTTCGTTCCCGGCTCAATGGGCGCGTACCCATGGGCAAAATCTGTCAGCCGGATTTTGCGGGGATCGACCACATACAGCTTAGCTCCACGGTCCAACGCTTCAAAGATTCGAGTACTGACCAGAGGATGCTGTTCCGTGGTGTTGGAGCCAATCACCAGGATCAGATCGGCATCCGAAATGTCATCCATTGGATTGGTGGCACCACCGGTGCCAAAAGATGTAGAAAGACCTTCTACTGTGGGGCTGTGTCAGAGACGGGCACAATGGTCGATGCTGCTCGTCTTTAACCCGGCCCGGGCCAGTTTGGCCATCAGGAAATTTTCTTCATTGGTGCAGCGAGCGGAAGAAATCAGGCCGATACGATCCGTGTTATCTCCGTGCCCCATGGCAGATTTCAGGCCTGTCGCCACTTTATCCAGCGCTTCCTCCCAGCTGGCTTCCCGGAATGATCCGTCCGCCTGACGGATTAAAGGAGACGCCAGGCGGCGGGAATCCCGGACAAACGCGTAGCCATGCCACCCCTTGGAGCAAAGCCTGCCCTGGCTGACCACATGATTATAGCTCGGCGTAATGCCCAGCACGGTATCATCGTCCGCGACATTGACATAAATCCCGCAGCCGCAGCCACAGTAGCCACAAATAGTTTCCACCCGTTTCAATAAAAATCCCTCCCTTAACCTATATGATTTTCTCAGCCGCTTCGGCTGATAGACTTCAGTTGCCACTAATTGACATCAGCTTCAGCTGGTCTTGATCTGTTGCCTTTCTATGAGCTCCCCCTGCTCACTGCCTATTATTCGCTACCTTTATTCCTTCACCATTCTTTGATTCTGCAATGTCATTCACGTTTATTAGGAGAATCCCGGCAAGTCGAAAATACGCCTGTAAACGGATTCATAAAGTTTGATTCCATTTTATCCTGAATTCTTGAATAATAGAAGGATTTTATCAGAATCAATTGAATGCGATTTATTATGACCGTTTTCCCCAGCCTCTCGTTCTGAACGGGGAATCAGCCCGATAATTTGGCCTGTTACCAAAAGCCTTAAAATGAGCCGCATGCACTATGGAAATTGCCAGATTGGATTTAACATCAATAGCATGACTAGCAAAGGTGCTGGATCATTGGGAAGCCCGCTGACAAAATCTCTCAATGTTTAATATTAGTCCTTGTCCCGACCTGTATCGCAGAGGCAAAAATCCCTTCAAACGCCAATTTCCTGATGTTCGATGATTACCGATAGATTAATTCCTTAACTATCCAAACACTCCCAGTTTACCGGATTATACCGGTTCATCCTGACTGGCCTTTGAATCAGCCATGAGTGCGGTTCGATATACAGGAGGGAGAGAGCAAATCAATAAATTTATGCTGAAGTATGATTCCAGTTTGAACCCCTCTTAAAGGCGCTTGCCACTCATCCATTGTGTTATAATGAAGCTGAAATTCGGACCCTTCAATTCGCATCTGTCTTAATTTATGGAACTTTGACGACCAGGAAATGATTTTTGAAGCCAATTGATAACCGCACTGAATCGGAGGATCTTCCCGTAACCTGATGCCCTGTGACGTTCGAGTCAGACAGGTGATTGAAAGAAGGTGAAGGCTGACAATTCATTCAGAAAGCCGTTTCAATATTTTTTTCACCGTATATCCGACTAATTGTATACAGCATGATTCAAAGTAATGTCCTGAAGGAGGGAAGTATTTTGGAAGAAGGCTTGATCAATGTCCAAGGTAAGAATATCTGGTATGGTGTGTTCGGCAAAGAAAAACCTGGGACACCGCTCCTGGTGGTTCACGGAGGACCTGGTTTCTGCTCAATCCTGGAGCCCGGTGAAGGCTTGTCAGAGAATCGTCCAGTGTATCTTTACGACCAGCTTGGCAGTTTGAGATCCGAAAAAGCGAACAGTTTAGAAGATTATACTGTGGATTATTTCGTTGAGGAACTGATGCAAGTCATCAAATCACTTGATCTGGAGAAGGTAATACTCATGGGATTTTCTTGGGGTGGTGGGTTGACCACAAAGTATGTGCTGGATAAGAAACCAGCTGAAGTCACTGCCCTGATCCTCAATTCCCCTTTCTTAAGCGCTCAGGCTTTTACAGAGGATGTCCGCAAAAATATGTCTCGACTCCCTGAAACTGTCCGGCATACCATTGACCGACTTGAACAGGAGAACAATTTTGGCGAAGAGTATGAGGGAGCAATTCTCGAGTATTACAAGGTCTTTGGCTGTCGGGCCAGACCTCTGCCTCGAATTGTCGGAGAAATGATGGCAACTGCAAATTATGAGGTATACGGAAAATTACAGGGGCCGAGTGAGATTAAATTGACCGGAGATCTGCGAGATTTTGATCTTACCCCCCAGCTAGGCAGCCTTAACATTCCAGTCCTGCTGATTTCTGGCGATAACGATGAAATTACCGTTGAAACAATGAGAGCTTATCAGCTGGCGATCCCGGATGCCCGCCTGGCGATCATTCCTGACGCAGGCCACCTCAACTTCATCGACCAGCCAGATCTATTCAATATCCTCATCAATCGCTTCACCGGTAAATTCTAAATCCTGTCAGATAAATTAAGCCTAATAAATAAGAAGCATAACCGATACCTCATATCACCAAACTTGGTGATATGAGGTTTTTTCATTGCACCGGAGAATGACCGATCTGTAAATCCGAGAGGATGAAGAACCCTGAAACCACTCTTTGAAGATGGTCTCAGGGTTCGAATGACCAATCCAACGAATTCATTGGATTGTGAGGCAGCGGTACGAAGTGCCGTAATGCAAGAATAACCGCGTTGCAAAAATCCCATCTCCCTGGCGTGTCCAGGGAAAGATGGGATTTTCTCAGCTTGCAGTTTTCATTCATCTGATTCCGGCTGATCGATCCGATCCATCCCAAACTCAATCAGATCTTGAATCTAAGAGAAGTTCCTCCTTGCATCCCGCTGTTTATTCGATGGTCTTTTTAAATTTCAGGGTGGCCAGAAGCAGAAATCCGATGCCAAAGGCAGTCAGGATCATTAACTCAGCGGACAATTCCATCAGTCCATTCCCTTTTAAAATAATACCCCGCAGGACATTGATGAAGTAGGTCAGCGGCAGGACGGTGCTGATCCGGTAAATCAGATCAGGCATTGCTTCTCTCGGGAACATATACCCTGACAGGAGCAGATTGGGCATGATCATGAACATGGACAGCTGCATGGCCTGAAGCTGACTTTTGGACACGATGGAAATAAGCAGACCCATGCCCAGGGCTCCAAACAGAAAGATGATTGAAAAAAACAGCAGGAGCGGAATACTTCCGGCTATGGGCACCCGGAACCAGAAAACAGACAACGCCAGAGCCAGAACGATGTCGACAAATCCAATCACCACATACGGCACGATTTTTCCGATCATCAGCTCCATATTGGTAATAGGCGTGACAATAAGCTGTTCCATGGTACCCCGCTCTCGTTCCCTGACAATGGAAAATGATGTCAGCATCAATGTGACCGTCTGGAGGATCACCCCAATGAGGCCCGGAATGTTGAACCGGATGCTGCTCATCTGAGGGTTATACCAGACGCGGCTTCTCAGGTCCAGCGGCTGTGGTATGGGCGCGTTCAGAACCTCCTGCATAATGTTCGCGGAATGAGCCTGGAACACCCCTGCGGCACTGGATAATATCGTTTGGGCAGTGGTCGGGTCCGTCCCATCAACGATGAGCTGTACCTGGGCAGTTCCTCCGCCTTTGATCTCCCGGGAGAAATCAGCCGGGATGACAAAGCCCGCTTTGGCATTGCCGTCATCGATTTCCTGACGGAGTTCTTCCATATTCCGGGCGGCATACGTAAAATCGAAATACTGCGAATTCGTCAAATCATCCAGCAGCTGGGTGCTCTCCGCTCCGATGTCGTAGTTCAGAATTACAGCCGGAATGTGATCAACACTGGTGGATGCCGCATAACCAAACAAGAGCAGTTCCATGACAGGCATCATGATGATGATGGCTATGGTTCGTTTATCCCGTTTGATCTGGGCAAATTCTTTCCGGATAATGGCCAGGATTCGTTTGAAATTAAAAGTCATTGCTCTGCTCCTGTTGCTTTGATTGCTGGTTTCAGCCGGTTGAGCTGTTTTGTCTTGCCGCGTTCGCGCTCCACTAAATAAACAAAGACATCTTCCAGTGACGGAGCGGCAACCCGGAGACGTTCCACACGGATCCGCTGATCCGCCAGAAACTTCATCACCTCGTCGGGATCAGTTTCCGGATCAACCAAGACATGAATGCCGGACCCATAAACTGAAGCGTTCTTCACCAGGGGGTGCTGATTGAGGCACTCGATTGCTTTGAGGGTCTGATCCGCGCGGATTTCCAGGATCGTTCCGTCGATGGCGGTTTCCTTCAGCTGTTTGGGAGCATCCATGGCCAGAATATTGCCATAATACAGAAAACCGATGGTATTGCAATGCTCGGCTTCATCCATGTAGTGAGTGGTCACCAGTATTGTAACTCCGGCCTTTGACAGCTCATAGATGATATCCCAAAACTGTCGTCTGGCAATGGGATCCACTCCGCCAGTAGGTTCATCCAGCAGCAGGATCTGGGGATCATGGATAATCGAACAGCCCAGCGCAAGGCGTTGCTTCCAGCCTCCCGAAAGATTGGAAACAATGGTGTTTTCCTTGCCGGTCATTCCGGCCAGGTTCAAAATCTCTCGTTTTTTCTGATCCCGCCTTTCCTTGGAAAGATCGTATATTCCGGCATAAAAGTCCAGATTCTCGGTCACTGTCAGCTCTTCGTACAAACTGAACTTCTGGGACATATAGCCGACTTTGTCCCGAAGCCTGCGGCTGTCGGTTCCCACATCCAGACCCAGAACCCTGCCTTGACCCGAAGTGGGAGTAAGCAATCCGAGTATCATGCGAATCACCGTGGTTTTGCCGGATCCGTTGGGACCCAGAAATCCGAATACCTCGCCTTTTCTCACCTTGAAGCTGATCCCGTTCACCGCCACGAAAGAACCAAACACTTTCTTTAAATTCATGACTTCAATGGCGGACGCATCCGTCGGCTCTAACTTGACCCGGGTGGGTGCCTGAGCAAGAACTTGTTCCATTTACATCACCTCCCGATTGGTTTTGACCAGATGGACAAACACATCCTCGAGGGATGGCTGGGTCAGCTGCTTCGTCAGTTCCAGGGAATACATGAAGGAAAGCTCGTCCAGGTCCTTCGACAGGGCAGACGGTTGAGTGGTGACAATGTGGAGCGCGTCTCCCAGCATGTAAGCGTCCTCGGCATAATCCGAATGGGTCATCGCCTCCCGAACCAGATGATTGTCTTTGGAATAAACCCCCATAATCTGCTTGGAGAAATGACGGATGATCTGCCGAGGCGGTCCCTGGAGGATGATGCGGCCCTGATCCATCAGACCGATTTCATCACAGCGTTCTGCTTCGTCCATATAAGGCGTGCTGACAAAGATTGTTGTCCCCTGATCCCGCAGATCAAAGAGGATTTTCCACAGTTCTCTCCGGGCTACCGGATCCACCCCGATGGTGGGCTCATCCAGAAATAAATACCGGGGAGCGTGAATCAGATTGCAGGACAGCGCGAGCTTCTGTTTCATGCCCCCTGACAGCTGATCCGCCAGTTTGCCGACATGATCGCTCAGATTGCTGAATTCCAGCAATTCGCCGATCCGTTTTTTTCGAATATCCGGTGGGATCTGATATATATCCGAATAAAACTCCAGATTCTCCAACACGGTCAGATCCCCGTACAGGCTGAACCGCTGAGGCATGTAACCCATCAGCTGACGGATCCTTCGACGATCTGACCTGATATCCAGACCGTGAATCAATGCACTCCCTCCGGTCGGGTCGATGAGTGAGCACAGCATCCGCATGGTGGTTGTCTTCCCCGCACCATCGGGTCCTACCAGACCAAAAATCGTGTGGGCCCGAACTGAAAAACTCAAATCGTCAACAGCCCTTACGCCGCCAAAGAACCGGGTGAGTCCCCTGACGATGATCCCCGACTGGTCTGTCGATCCCGTGACAGGGATCGACGGCGGGATCCTTTCTGTTGTTTCACCGAACTTGATCCTTTGACTATTCATTCAGTTTGAACCGCAGATCGACCGGCATGCCCGGCTTGATAATTCCCGGGCCCTCCAGCGCTCGGACCTTGACTGCAAACACCGTGTTCATTCGCTCTTCTTTCGTCTGGATATTCTTCGGAGTAAATTCCGCCTGGTCACTGATCACGGACACGATTCCCGCATAGCTCTTTGTGCCATCAGAATCCGTATGGATCTCAACCGTCTGACCGACCATTACTTTGGAAATATTCGCCTCGGAGACATACGCTTTGATTGATAAATTCGCCGGATCACTGATTCGAACCAGCGGCTTGCCCAGCGGAACAAATTCACCAGCCTTGACCGCAACATCGTTGACCGTTCCGCTCAGCGGAGAATAAATGGTCAGTTTGGACCGCTCCGCTTCCGTCAGGCGGACCGCACTTTCATACTGTTCCAGACGGATCCTGGCGATTTCTATCTCACCGCTGACCTGACTGGTCTGGGTCCTGGCATTGGAGACGGCCAGATCCCAGCCTGACTTCGCCTGAAGCATCCGATACCGCGCAACCTCCAGATTCAAATCCGACGGCTGGGATTTAAGCAATTTCAGCTGAGCTGAGACGGCGCTGTACTGAGCTTTTGCCATATTGTAATTCTTTTCAATCTCATCATATTTTCTTTGATCGATTCTATGGTCATCCAGTTGGTCTTTGGCGTCATCCAGGGCCTGTTTCAGGTAGTCTCGGTTGAGTTTCGCCTGATTCAGCGTTTCCTGAGCCTGAGTGATTTCCTCCGGACTGATTCCGTCCTTGATCTTCTCATATTCGGCTTTTCCTGCCAGATAGGAATTTTCAGCCTGTTCGACTGCGGCTTGCTGCTGGATTTCGATGTTGGCCAGATTGACTTTCAACCCTTCCAGGCTGGTTTTAGCCAGCTTGGCATTCAAAATCGCCTGGTTGTACTGATTGGTAATCGTGGTGTTGCTGATTCTGGCAACAGGCTCTCCCTCTTTGATGCGACTTCCCTCTTGAACGAAGCTTTCCGCCAATGTCCCGGCAACTTCACTGGAGATCTCTATCGCATTGCTTTCAACCGTACCGGAAGCTTCCAGAAACAGTCCATCTTCTGCGTAAACCAGCGCCGTCCCCTGATTCTGGGTTCGGTTAAACACAGCAACTGCCGTCAATACTCCCAAAATCAGAAGAGGGGCCAGGACCAGTTTCCCTTTGTTCTTAAATTTTTTTATAATGTCAGTCATGATTTCCTCCTACCAGTTCAAGCGAACTACCTCTTCAATATATAATCGTTGAAGGGTCTCCTTCAGTTACCTTGGTAACTTTTCCGAAGAGAAAATGGATTATACTGAGAGAATAAGCTCAAGAAAGTACCGCAGGCCCAGCAGACAAGTCTCACATTAAACGGAAAGGAACATCATGAATACAAAATACATGAACTCAAAAACCATTCAGCTGCTAAAAAGCACGGATCTGTTTCAAAATATCCCGGAAGAAGACATCATTGATTTTTTTAAGGATCATCCCGTGATCCGGAAGTACCAGAAAGGTTCCGTCATTTACCTTCAGAATGAACTGTGCGAGACATTGGATATCATCCTGAAGGGAACCGTGACAATCCAAAAGATCGATTATGACGGGAAAATACTGACCATCAATCAATTCGGCACCGGAGAGATTCTGGGTGAAAACCTGCTTTTTTCCACGAAGAATCACTATCCCATGACGGTGTTTGCCACCAGCAATACGGAGCTTGTACAGATCAAAGCCGGAGCAATCCTGGATTGTTGCCAACGCAGCCGGATATTTCTCCAGAACCTGCTGGAATCTCTGTCAGGCAAAACCCTTATTCTGTCTGACCGGCTTAAGTCTTCCGTGAAATCCATTCGGCAAATCCTGTCTGAATTTCTTATTTATGAATCCTATCATCAGGACACCCTGACCATCCACCTGCCATCGAGCAAGAAAGAATTAGCCGAAAAAATGGGAATCCAGCGTTCCTCCCTTTCCCGTGAGTTAAACAAAATGCGCCAGGATGGACTAATTGAGTTTGATGCCAGAACCATTACCATTCATCAGATTGATTCCCTGAAAGACTTGCTCTAGTACCCCTGCATCGCGAGTCAAATGGCAAAACCAGACTGAAAGCTGATCAGTCTGGTTTGTCTTTTTCGATTCCGGAGAAGTTGAATAAAGGCACCTTATCCATCGCGCAATGCTGACTTAATATTCGATCCATCCGATCCAACCGCTCCATTCGATCCATCGGATGGGATTATTGGTATATTGGTCATACCCTCCGATTGATGTCTGCCAATCAGTATGTGGACTTAAAATTATGTCAAATTAACGGTTGAGTGATTTTTGAACCATATCCCTCAATACCGGGATTACATCACGGTTGAACCAGGGATTCCGTTGAAACCATCCGACATTTAAGGGAGAGGGATGAACGAGCGGAAAATAATCCGGCAAATAATGCTGAAAGTTCCTGACCGTATCGGTCAGGTTTTTCTCCCTTCGCCCTCCCAGATAGTATCTTTGCGCATAGTTCCCGATGAGGATCAAGGTTTCAAGCTCGGGCATAGCCTCCAACAGCTGCGGGTGCCATGCTTCGGCAAATCCTTTGCGCGGCGGCAGATCGCCTGATTTCCCCTTTCCCGGATAATAGAAATCCATGGGAATATGAGCAATTCGGTCTGACTCATAGAAGACTTCCCGAGACAGCCCCATCCACTCCCGCAGACGATCTCCGCTTAAATCATTCCAGACCATGCCGGATTCTTCCGCCTTTCGTCCGGGAGCCTGGCCTACGATGGCAATGCGAGCATTCTCCGAGGCCTGAAACAGCGGCTCAATCCCTCTGCCGGTAAAAGTTTGATTGTCCTCATGAGCTATAATTTCTTGTCTGATGGCATCAAATTTTGACATAGTGCACTCCTTTGTTTCATCATAAACGGAATCAAAGCGATCGATTCCCTCCGTTCCCGGTAATCTGATTGTCTGAAGTAACTCTAATCCAATGGTACCATTGTTTTGAAGTGGCCATTATGCCATTTCAATATTATTCAAAGGATCTTCATTTCTTGGAGTTCAAGCTGATCTGCTCGCTGATTTCCCATCTTCTGAAGTCCAAAACTGGTTCCCGGTCCTTTGAATTTAGACACTGGTTTTCCGTCCTTTGTTTTTGTTGTTTCCAGCGACTGATGATTTGGCCGCCATAGAGCGTTTTCAAGTATGATGTGCTTGCCGGTATGGTAATATGGAATTATATCAACAACAACGAGGTGGAAACATGATTTCAAGTCTGGAAATCCCCCGCGAGGCCGTACGGCTCTCTTTAACGACCCGTGAAGAAGAAAAGGATATGATCCGCAGAATTGAAGAGATGGGCGGTCGGGCAGCCGCGGTTAACATCGGCGGGAATATCGCCAACAGTCTGCCCAAGATCATGGAAAGTGCGCTGGTTGCATCGCGGCGCGCCGGCCTGATTGAGCAGGACTACGCTTCGGAAGGGGCAGTCATGGGAGCTACCCGGGACGCGCTGTTCCAAATCCTCGAGCGCTCGAACAATCTGAATGTCGGCGGCAAAATCGGACTGATCCGACTCGGCAACGATATCGCGGTCTGTATCTACGTCAGCATCGGACTGCTCCATCTCAATGAGTTTGCCATCGGCATCGGTCATCGCACCTTTGCCAGTCTGAACCTTTAACCCTTTCTGAATCATCAATCCTTGCAGGAGCCCATGGGCTCCTGCATTTTTATGCAATTTAAGAGAATGAACTTGTAGTTGTTTACATTCTCGACATAAATGACGATTCATTAAATCGGGTGCCAGTTCCTTCATTATCTATTTAAAAATACTCATCAGTAAATACCAGAGTAATATAATAATCTGTCATGCTTCCTCAGGCATAATTTGCAATCCAATAATTTAATAGGTATAATCATGTCATTATCAAAATTTAATGACGAACGAAAGTTCAGGAGGACGGTAGTATGGTAGCAAAAAAGATCCTCGCAGCAGGACTGGTGGCTGCAACGGTAGGCATGGTCGGGTGCCAGAAGAGCACATCAGAGGTGACCAGTATTGGCATCAATCAGTTTATGGTCCATGCAGCTCTGGACGCATCAAGACAGGGATTTCTGGATGCGCTGAAGGAAGCCGGTTATGAGGATGGAAAAAATATTAAAGTAGAGTACAAGAACGCTCAGGGCGAGCAGCCCACGGCGCTGGCAATCTCCCAGGATTTTGTCAATTCGAAGAAGGATCTGATCTTCGCGATCGCCACGGCCAGTGCGCAGGCATCCTACAACGCGACAAAAGAAATCCCCGTTATTATCACAGCCGTGACCGATCCGGTAGATGCCGGAATCGCCAAATCCTTTGAAAAATCTGAAACCAATGTCACCGGGACTTCCGATGGGGTGCCCATCGGTCCGCAGCTGGACATTCTGGCCAAAGTACTCCCGCAGGCCAAGACGATTGGCGTTATTTACAACACGTCAGAGGCCAACTCCATCCTTCAGGTCAAGCTGCTCAAGGAAGCCGCTGCCGGCAAGGGCCTGACAATCCGGGAAGTCGGCGTCACCAGCCTGAATGACGTGAGCAGTGTTCTGCCCACCGCCCTGGAAGAAATCGATGTGCTCTACACGCCCACGGACAACACGGTGGCATCCGCCTATTCTCTCATTGTAAAAATGGCCAATGATCAGAAAGTGCCCGTCTTCTGCGCAGAAGATGCCGGTGTCAAAGCCGGAGGGCTGATCTCCGCCGGTCTGGATTACTACCAGCTGGGCAAGGAAACCGGATCGATGGCAGTCCAGCTCATTCAGGGCAAGAAACCCCAGGAACTGCCCATTTCTACGATGAAGAACCCGCTCATTGTCATCAACGAGGAAGCGGCTTCGACCCTTGGCGTCACCTTCCCCCAGGAGATCCTGGAGAACGCAAAGAAAGTGACAGATTTAAAATAGGTCGCTCGGTCATCCAGCTCAGCACCTGGAGGCAGACTAACCCTAATATCCATCAAAGAAACTTTGGCAGGAATCCGGCTGGATTCCTGCCTTCTGAAGAAGCCGGGGCAACCGTCGAGTCGACTGTCCCGGTCTCAAGAAAACCGGTGTCCATATCCGGAACATGATGGACAGGAAGAACAGGAGGACGGTAGTATGGTAAAAATAAGGAACATAATCATGCAGCACCTCACCGGAGAGTACTTCGCGGGCACCTGCAACAACAATAGCGAACTCCAGCGGCTCATCACTAAGAGTACAGCCACGTCACCGGGACTGGTGTTGCCGGCTTATGCCCCGGCAAGGGAGGGTGCCCAATCATGAACATCCTCATCAGTATCCTGGAACAGGGACTGCTCTTCGCCATCTCGGTCATGGGCATCTACATTACCTATAAGATCATGAACTTCGCGGATCTGTCCATGGATGGAACGTATCCTCTGGGTGGAGCCGTGGCCGGACTGCTATTGATGAACGGCGTAAATCCGTGGATTGCCACTTTGACCGCGGCGGCGGCCGGAGCCCTGGGCGGCTCCATCACCGGTCTGATCCATACCAAACTGAAAATCAACGGTCTGATGGCGGGAATCCTCGTGATGTTCGGCCTCTACTCGGTGAATCTTCGCATCATGGGAAAATCCAATATTCCGCTCTTCAATTCAGCCAGTGTCTTTGATCTGCCCGAGCTGAAGGTGGCTGGTACGAATCTGACTCCGCTGCTGCTCCTATGCAGCGTGGTCCTCGTGATCCGGCTGGGCTTTGAAGTATTTTTCAAGACACGCACCGGTTTTTTCCTGCGAGCCGTAGGTGACAATGAAGAGATCCTGACATCCCTGGCCGCTGACAGCCATGCCATCAAAATTCTGGGACTGGCCCTGGCTAACTTTCTGGTTGGCCTGTCCGGTGCCCTGACAGCCCAGTACCAGGGCTTCGCCGATGTCGGCATGGGAACCGGAAGTGCTGTCACTGCCCTGGCCGCAGTCATCATCGGCACCGCGCTGCTAAAGCGCCTGGATCTGGCCATGAGCACCATTGCCATTATCGGAGCTATCCTGTATAAAGCCATCCTGGTTGTCGTACTTCGTTTCGGCCTTGATCCCAACGACTTTAAGCTGGCTACAGCCGTAGCAGTCATCATCGCCATGGGATCCTCCTATGGGTCCTTCCAGTTCCGGCATCGCGCAAAAAAAGCCTCACGGGTGAAAGGAGTTGATGAGAGTGCTCAACCTCAGAGAGCTGTCACTCACGTTTAATCCCCAGACACCCCTGGAGAATAAAGTCATCCGAAGCCTGAACCTGACCGTCCGACAGGGGGATTTCATCACTCTGCTGGGCTCCAACGGCGCCGGCAAATCAACCCTGCTCAACTTAATCTCCGGAGCATACCTGCCCGATGAGGGCGAGATTCTCCTCGAGGGCCGGGACATCACCGGACTTAAGGCGCATCAGCGAGCCCCTTTCATCGGCCGAGTCCATCAGGATCCCCGGCTGTCCGTCTCACCGAATATGACATTGCTGGAGAACCTTTCCCTGGCCGACGCCAAAGGATCCAGCTTCAGCCTGAAGCGGGCCATCGATCTGAAACGCGTCCAGGATTACCGGGACCATCTGAAGAGCCTTGGACTGGGACTGGAGGACAAGCTGAATACACGGATCGGCTTGCTCTCAGGCGGCCAGCGCCAGGCTGTAGCGCTGTACATGGCGATCATGAAGCGCCCGAAACTGCTGCTCCTGGATGAGCACACTGCGGCGTTGGATCCCAAAACGTCAGAGCTCATCATGAAAGTCACGGATGATCTTATTCGGGAAGAAAAGCTCACCAGCCTCATGGTAACGCACAATATGCAGCACGCCCTGAAATATGGCAACCGTCTCATCATGATGCATGAAGGTACCATAGTCGAAGACATCCGGGGTCAGGAAAAAGCCTCACTGACCGCCGAAGATGTCATCCGCATGTTCAAAACCAAGGGCGATGCCCTGGATGACCGCCTGGTGCTGGGGATGTGATCCTTCGAGGAAGCACCTGATATAACCAGGCAGGATGAAACCCTGATTATCGTTCTTTCGAACGACGATCAGGGTTTCATCCTATTTACTTCCTGTAGGCTAAGCCTTCAAAGATCATTCCAGAAGAATGGATCTGAAATCCTGGACCTCCCGGCTCAGATCCGACCAGAGAATGGATTGGTCATGCTTCTCCCATCGCTCAAACATCCGCCTAATTTTGTGGTCCTTGAGGAACTCCTGATCTTTCTCCCACGAGTACCCAAAATCAATGTGAGGGTAACGGACCGTCAGATACGCGAACAGATAAATGACATTCGGCTTGAGTTTCTCCACATCCCTGGTTTCCTTGTTGGACAGGTGCGGGATAATCCAAAGCGCCCTGTTCCTGTCCACCGTATTTACGAAGAGACAGTTGAATGCTGACGAACGAGACCACATTTCATCTACAAACAACCAGGCAGTTTCTCTGAGATCGACGACATAAAACCAGTTTTTATTGAGCATGAACAGATGATCAGCGTATACATAGGATTCAATTCCAGGCAGTCGTAAATCAGCATTCTTCTTTAAATCATACACATCAAAACCCGGCGGAAAATGATTCTTCAAGATGCGATATGATTTAAAAAACTCCCGGTAATAATTCATTCCCTGCATCAGTACAACAAGTCCAGTTACCTCCAGGCCCAAGACGATTATAACCATCCATCGTTCCGAGTGAAAAATAAAAAAACCAGCCATTAATAAGAAACACAACAACCCAAAGAGCAGTCGAAATTTTTGAATCTTATAGCAGCTGTAAAAATATTCCCTGTTGATTGGATCTTTCAACATCAAAATCCCCCTCGTATCCATATCTTTTTCGTTCCCAGCTCCGTTTTCCCGGTGGACTCTGACATGCATTGCCATACTTATTGAATGGGACTGCTCGAAATGGCATCTTCCTTGCAATGTAATCAAGCAGACGCTTGACTCATGTTGACCGTCCTTTGCCGGCCGACTCAGAAAGACTGATCGATGCTCTGCAGCTATCGCCACGGGGCTTGCCCTTAATCAGCTTATTGCTTCATGATACCCTTTCTGGAGGGATTTAGTAATCCTGTAATCATATATTTTCTGGGCTCCGATTGATTATATGTATTATAATTGACCCAAAGACAATGAAAAACACCTGATGCCAGTCTTCATTGACAAGGAAGGATCCCCATGAAAAAAAGAAAAATCAAGAATCGGATACGAAAGTCAGTCGATCCGCCGAGGATCTGTCGTGTATTTATGCTCTATGAAGATTACTACCGATATTTTTTTCCACTACTGCTGAGCAAGCGGCTGTTCCTCAGTGCCGAGGAAGACGATTTCCTTCTGGATGGCTGGAGTATCCGCCGTTTTAAGGATGTCCGCCGGGTTGAGATCAAAGATGACCTATGTCTGACGATCGCCCGGAACGAAGGACTTCTTGACTGCCTGCAGCCTCCCAGAGTCGCCATCACCGATTGGCAGTCCGCACTAACTTCTCTTGCTAAACAAGGAAAGAACATCATCATTACTCATGATTCGAAGAATGAATCAGACTTTGAATTTCACATCGGACGAATCCATGAAGTCCATAAAAAGTCGGTGCTGTTCCGAGAATTTGACGCCGACGGAAACTGGTACCGCGAATTGACAATGATCCCCTTTTCCCGCATCACATCCATCACCTTTGGGTCCCGATATGTCGAGATCTTTTCAAAATACCTGCCTCCCTTGCCGATATAGGTGGCTCCGCCGCCTTCTTGAACCTTGTACGCTATCCAAATGTACTTCCCAAGATTAAATAAGCTGACAAATATTTAATGAGCTGCCACAAATAAATGAGCTGCCAAAGATCCGAATCGATCTTGGACAGCTCATTTTTTGCTGGCTGAATTTTTCTGCAGCACGGTTGCTCTGCTGTCCCATCTGACGGGTTTACGGATGAACTTCCAGCTGCCCCATCATCCCCGCCTCCTCGTGCTCCAGGATGTGACAATGGTACATGTAGAGCCCGGCAAAGCGGAAACGGACAATGAGTCGGACGGTCTCTCCGGTCCCCACAAATACCGTATCTTTCCAGCCACGCTCATTGGCAGGCGGTGTCCGTCCGTTTCTGGACAGAATCTGGAACTGGGTGCCATGGATATGAAACGGATGTCCGGAGGAACCCATCATCATCTGCCGGCTGGCGGTGATCTCCCAGATCTCCGTGTCACCAAGCTTGACATCGTCGTCAATCCGGTCCATATCGAACTGACGGCCATTGAGACTGACCATATGCCCCATCCCATCCAGACGAATGGTCTTGGTGGCTGTAACATCAGCTTCATTCAGAGGTTCGATGGAAGACAAGATTTCGGGAATCCGAGTGGAATCTGTTGCCTCGCCCTTGATGCGGAAAGTCATGAACCCATCCTGTCCGGTCCTGAAATCCACAGACTGGCCACTCTGATACCCGGAAAAATCGATGATGATCTCAGCCCGTTCACCAGGTGAAAGGAAGAGCTCTTTCATTTCTACAGGTTCCTCCAGAAGTCCTCCATCCGAGGCGATTTGGACAAAGGACCTGCCATCTGCCAGATTGAACCGATAGTTGCTGGCATTGGCGCCATTCACCAGACGCAGCCGCATCCGAATTGGCTGGACCTCCAGATACGGATTTAAGGCACCGTTGACCATCAGATAATCTCCGATAGCGCCATCCATCATATTATCTTCATAGCGAAATGTACCGTTTGTGTTGAAGCTGCGATCCTGAACGATGAGCGGGATGTCATTAACCCCGTAGTCATCCGGCAGACCCAAACTCCGGGAGTTGTCATCCTCCACCAGAATCAATCCGGCCAGACCAGCGTAGACCTGTGTCGCGGTGGTACCCATGACATGGGGGTGAAACCACAAGGTGGACGCGGGTTGATCGATGGTAAAGACTGGCTCCCAGGTGCCGCCGGCAGCGATGGGTTGATGCGGTCCCCCGTCCACTGTCCCTGGGATCTCCAGGCCATGCCAGTGGACCGAAGTAGCTTCCGCAAGTTCATTGCGAAAACCGATGCGAATTGTTTCTCCGCGCCGCACTTTCAGAACCGGTCCCAGATAGGATCCGTTATAGCCCATGGTCGGTGTGGTTTTTCCGGCAAGAAACACCATCCTGCCGGGCTGTGCCGTTAAAGAGTATCTGGCCGTTTCTGAAGAAGAATCCAGATCCTCCAGGACTGTCGGGATCGGCAGGCTGCCGGCAGCTGTCGTTGGCTGGGTCCCTGAGGGAGTAGTATCCGGAGACACCGGGCCGAATGGTCTCAGCGTATTCCAGAGTAGTGCCAAAATCACAATGGCGGCAAGTACCACCACCCCGATGATCGTTTTTTGTTTCATGACAGGTCACCTCCGCGCCTGATCGGATCTGCCCTCTGCTGGCTCAGGGTAACCGGAGTCATAAAAGCAGATGTTGCTGACTGCGATGATGGATCCAGATCCCTGATCGCAAGTTGAATTAATCACCTTCATACTAGCAGAGAGGGAGAAACATATCTCTTTGGACACCAATATTTTATCTTGAATTCATGCTTTCGTTATGAGGATCGGACTCCTTCTGATCACCCGGAATTCGACCAGCATTGCTTTTTGAACAGACTGGGTTGAATTATGACTAATTTTCAAGGTTTTTCTTGGGTCAATCACAAAAACTGTGGGATTTTCCCAAGTTGACATGGAGCCTCTGTCG